>OGIE01002985.1_pt1 | contig 19374 bp, 8 predicted proteins | sample 1571581 | NCBI WGS metagenome assembly OGIE01 (sample SAMEA2582021, study PRJEB24529) | metagenome | biome: Human gut stool | place: China | collected 2011
CGGAAAATCGTAGTGTGGTAACTGTTGCTGTGGCTTTGACTAAGCAAAGTGAACCGGAAAATGTGAAAAAAGGTGAGGAGGCTACAGTAAAAGATAATAGTGACTCTAATAAAGACATTCCGGACCCAACTACAACTCCGGCAGATGAAGTTGTTGAGGATCTTCCTATTACAACAGTAGAAGTCACTATTCCAGCTGATGCACTTCCTGAAAGTGGAACGGGTATCAATGAAGACGGTTCAGCTGATATTAGTGTAACTACTTATGTTCCAGCTCCCGAAGAAGTAACAACGGATGTAAAACCTGCGGAAGAGAATAAAGATGTAGAAAAAACTATCCCTTTGGCTGCTGCTCATTTTGAACCGACAGGTTTGGAATTTGTAAATCCGGTCACTATTTCCATTCCTAATCCTATTCCTGATGTAACTTTTGCTGAATCGGATATGCAACTTACTTATCTGAATACCACAACAGGAAAATGGGATGTACAAACAAGTAAAGTAAACTTGAAAAATGGTAGTTATCAGGCAGATATCAAGCACTTCTCTTCTTATGCTGTAGAAAATAAAGTAACTAGTAAGGTTAGTTCTGAAACAGTCGTGAAGAGTGAAGTTTTAGGACAGGCAAGCCGTGATAACAGTGAAAATCCTAAAGCTGTAACTGGCATTGCATTGACTTATAAAGAGAAATCCGGTTGGGAATGTAAAGATGCAGATATCACCAATGCTGTAAAGAGCAAATTGTCAGGTGCTAGTGATGCAACAATTAATGCAATGGTAGCTTTCTTCAAAACTCGTTTGTATTCGTTGATGGGCTCAGCATCAGGTGTGAAAACAACAGAACGTACTTATAATACTGTAAACGTAAACGGTTATACAACAATGAACTATACTTGTTATGCTAAAACTCGTACTACTACATTGTCTGCTAAGGTGCTGTATAAAGGAAATCCTGTTACAATTTCAGTAACTGCAACACGCTATACCGGAACTGATCATCAGTATAAGACAGTTACTACTAATCCTACTCATAGTGGTGGTCAGGGTGGAAGTAACTAATAAATAATAAAGATCATAAAAATAACCCTTTTTTAATAAAACCCTTTTTTATAAACCCTGTTGGGTAATAATCATATGGGATATGAGGAGGAAGAGGTCACTGTGAAGTGGTTTCTTCCTTTTCGTTTATGAGATATATGGATGTTTCTTGAATGTCCATTTCAAACAGAATTCTACTAATATAAGTTAATGTTTATAATTATGATTTGTATCCTGTAAATAAAGCCTATCTTTATCACCCAATACAACATAGGACAAATAAAATGTCATGAGCATAATTATTAAGAACCTTAATAAGATCTATCCAAACGGAAATCATGCCTTGAAAGATGTCAATCTGGAAATACCTGCAGGGATGTTTGGCTTATTAGGACCCAATGGCGCCGGCAAATCTACTTTAATGCGTATTCTTGTAGCCCTTATGGAACCAACTTCCGGGCAGGTAGAAATTTGCGGTTATGATTTGATGAAACAGCGAAAAGAAATACGCGGTATTCTGGGGTATCTTCCTCAGGACTTTCGTTTTTTTGCCAAATACAAAACGTATGAGTTTCTTGATTACGCGGCGCGTCTGTCCGGTATGAACCATAGCAGGCAGAGGAAACAGGCTGTGGATGAAATGCTCGAAAACGTAGGTTTGTTCGATGTTCGCGAACGATATGCCAATAAATTATCGGGAGGTATGAAGCGGCGGTTAGGAATCGCACAAGCGCTGATACATCATCCTAAAGTAATCATTGTTGATGAACCTACTACCGGACTTGACCCGGAAGAACGTATCCGTTTCCGTAATCTTCTTTCGGAGGTCAGCGAGAATGATGTGACTATTATTTTGTCTACTCACATTGTCGGTGATATTTCCAGTACTTGTAATAATATGGCGTTAATGAACCGGGGACAAGTTTCCTTCAACGGTTCTCCGCAAGATATGTTGAAATTAGCCGAGGGTAAAGTGTGGAGAATCAGGGCTGCGGGAGATCAGTTGCATGAGATCGATAAAAAATATCCGGTAATCTCAACGATTCCATCGGGGACAATCTGGGAAGTACAGGTGGTTGCCGATAAAGTAGAAGGATACGAAGCGGAACCATTTCCCCCTAATCTGGAACACGCCTATGTATATTACATGGAGAATCAATTAAACCTTTGGACAAACGACTAAACACGATATGCTGATATGACCTTTATATCTAATATACAATCGGTAGCAAAATATGAAAGTAAATTATTAATCAGAAGCTGGTTCTTCAGAGTATTCACGGTACTCGCTGTAACTATCATTACTTTTTTCAATTTCCAGTTGTTCGTATCGGAAGATAGCGGAGGCTTCTGGATTGCTACAGCCATTCCATCGAACATTCCTTATCTAATTTTACTGTTGCTAAATACAGGGCAGGCTGTTATTGCTATTTTTCTGGCATCCGACTTCCTGAAAAGAGATAAAAAGCTGGATACATCAGAAGTCTTTTATGTCCGTCCATTAAGTAATGCTGAATACGTCATCGGTAAGATTTGGGGAAATCTGCGCGTCTTTTTGTTGCTGAATCTCATTATTATGGCTATTACGGCTGCATTCAACCTGACATTGGGAGAAGTGGACTGGATGGCTTATTTGCTTTATTTTCTGTTGATCAGTGTACCTACGCTGATTTTTATTATTGGTCTGGCTATCTTTCTGATGCTAGTATTGAAAAATCAGGCACTGACGTTCGTTCTATTATTGGGATATATCGGCTTGACTGTTTTTTATATTGAAGATAAGTTTTATTATCTTTTCGATTATATGGCTTATAGTCTTCCTTTGGTGAAGTCCAGCATTGTCGGTTTTTCCAACTGGGAGGTGATTTTAAATCATCGTGGCATCTATTTTCTTGCCGGACTGGCGTTTGTCTTTTTCACGATTTCCCTGTTCAGGCGTCTGCCGAATTCATCGCACAGTAATTATCCGTGGCTGGTTATTTCTTTTTGTACTCTCATGTTAGCTTTCGTATGCGGTTATTGGCATATACATTCGATTTTATATCAAAGTGATATACGCGCTACCTATACGAAGATCAACAACCAATATGTTTCTACTCCGAAGATGTTCATTCATGAATATGATCTTTCTGTAGAGCAGCATCCTGAAGATTTTCTGTCGGAAGTAACTGTGAAAGGAGTGGCATTGGACTCATCTGCCGTATTCACCTTCTGTTTGAATCCGGGATTAACCATTCATTCCGTTCATTCGGCCGGACAGCAACTCAAGTTTAAACGTGACAAGCAAATAGTATTGGTGGATTTCGGCACGAAGCATGCCAAAGGCGATACAATCTCTGCAACATTCAGGTATGACGGACAGATAGATAACTCATTCTGTTATTTGGATATCCCTCCCGAAGTGCTGCAAGCTTCCAATAAAAAGTTTCTGTTCAACATAGACAAGCAGTATAGTTTTCAGACGAAAAATTATCTGATGCTTACCCCTGAAACTTATTGGTATCCCCGTGCAGGAACAAGCTATAGTGATAAAAATCCTGACTGGCAGCAGACTTATTTCAGTAATTATCGCTTGAAGGTCAAGCCTCTACCGGGGTTAGTTCCTCTTTCTCAAGGGGAAGGAAAGTGTGATGAAGAAGGAGTGTATTCGTTTAAAGGAGATTATCCGTCTCAGACACTATCGTTGGTTATAGGTGACTATCAGCAAAAAAGTGCTTATGCGGACAGCATTCTTTATAGCGTTTGGCATTTAAGGGACCATGACTATTTTACTGCTTCGTTTGATTCTATTCACGATACCATTCCTTGGCTGATACGTAATGTGAAAGAGCAACTGGCACGGCAATATAAACTGGATTATCCTTTTAAGCGATTTTCTATTGTAGAAGTTCCTGTGCAATTTGCCAGCTATGAACGTGCCTGGTCGCAAGCGCAGGAGACAGTACAACCTGAAATGGTATTGTTCCCCGAAAAAGGAGCTATATTCTGGGAACTGGATGTGAAGAGGCAGGTGAAGAATCATATCCGGTGGTCGGGAAATAATGAAATCAGTCTGCAGGAAGCCCAGATGCGGACTTTTAGTAACTTTGCCTGGATGTTTTTGCAGACAGAAGGCGATTATAACTTTTCGTCGGGTAGTAGAGGACGGGGAAATCTTTCGTCTACGGCAAATCCTTATTTCCTTTTCCCGCAGATTTATAATTTCCGGTACAATATTTACTCTTCGGAATGGCCTGTTGCCAATCGTGCTATTGAGCTATATCTGCAAAAGAAGTCGGAAAATGAAGGGTGGGAACGTCAGATAAATGGGCTTAGTAACAATGAAAAGGCCAACCTGCTGCTGGAAAAGCATACGTTCAAGGAGTTGCTGGCTGATGTGGAACAGCGTAATCTGCAAAATAATATCGTAGGACTGGAGGCAAGCCGTCTTTTTGCCCGGTCAGAAATAAACATGGGCGTAGATGCTTTCCGGGATTCACTATATGCGATGTTGAAGCGTAATACATTTCTGAACATAAAGTTCGAAAATATGCTGGATACTCTGGGAGAAATGAGCCGGACGGATCTTTATTCATATTTGAAAGAATGGGAACAGTTGACGCCTCTTCCTTTTTATTCGATCGGAGAGCCCGAACTGACCAAAGTTGTCAATAAAGGAGGAGAAGAATTCTTTGTCTTGAAAGTACTGGTGAGCAATAACTCGGATTATGACGGAATCATTCAGATGAACGTTCTTCAAAATGGCTGGTGGTATCAACCGATGGAAGATCCCAGAGCCAGAAAAAAGGTAGAGATAGCTGCCCATACAAGCAAAGAATTTGTTTCTGTCTGGGAAGAACAGATACGTGATGTGGAAATCAATACGATGGTTTCCGGCAATCTGCCTTATATGATACGGCAATCCATTGGTAATGTAAAACAAGAACGGAATAAAATAGTCAAGGACACTATCTATACCTTGCCGGAATCATCCTTAGAAATGCCGGGAGAGGTTATTGTGGATAATGAAGATTCCACTCTCTTTGTACTTTCTACCCCTGCTGTCGTAGGACTTCTGCCTAAATGGCTGGATAAAGTGGAGGATACTTCCTTTAAATATTCGGGCATATCCTGGTGGCGTGCGCCTTTACAATGGACAGCTACCACCAATGCTAAATACTATGGCAAATATATCCGTTCGGCCTATGTGATTAAGAGTGGAGACGGCAGTCAGACGGCTACATGGAAAATTCCTGTGCCGGAAGCCGGTCAATATGAGCTTTATTATCATGTATTCAAGGATGATGAACTGCGATGGAATGATCGCCTTCAGGGTGAATATCATTTCAGGGTGGCATACGACAGTGAGATGGAAGATGCCTATATCAATCTGAGAAAAGCCAATGAGGGTTGGGAACAACTCGGTACTTACTATTTTAGTGCCGATACGGTTCGTGTCGTGCTGACGGATGAATGTAAGCTGCGCTCTGTGACAGCCGACGCAGTGAAAATAGTGAAACGATAATTATTAAAACAGCAAACTATATGCAAAGTGACTTACTACTATTAAAAAGAATGCTGCTGACAATCGTAACTTTTACGGGAATTGCCCTGACATCACAAGGACAAATTCCTTTAACGATTGACAAGGCAATGGAGATTGCGCAGGAGAACAGTCCTTCTCTTCGCCGTTCCTACATGAATCTGGAGAGATATAAGCAGAATCTGCTGGCGCAGAAGGCTTCATTAAAATCTCGATTTTCATTAAATCTGAACCCGGTGGACTATAACAAGAACAGGCGTTTCGATAATCGTCTGTCACAATGGTACACGAATGAAACATTCAATACCAGCGGGACCTTTCAGGTCGATCAGCCCATTCTATGGACAGACGGTACTATTTCTTTAATCAACCGTTTCGGCTGGCAGGACAACAGTTCCATTATAGAAGGCGATAAAACTAGTAACCGGGCATTCAGCAATGACCTCTATCTGCAATTGACTCAGCCTATTTTTACATACAACAAGCGTAAAATGGAACTGAAGCAAATAGAATATGATTATGAAAATGCCAATATCAGTTATGCTTTGCAGCAACTGAATACGGAGAAAAGTATAACCGATCAGTTCTATTCTGTCTATATGGCACAGAGTAATCTGGAAATCAGTCGTGAAGAACTGGTTAATGCCCAGCAAAGTTATGATATTATCAAGAATAAGGTAGAAGCGGATTTAGCAGCGAAGGACGAACTCTTTCAAGCGGAACTGAATCTGGCTACGGCACGTTCGTCTGTAGACGAAAGTCAGGTGAATCTGGAGAATGCGAAAGACAAACTCAAACAGACTCTCGGAATGAGGCTGGATGAAGATATTCTCGTATTTGCGGAAGTGGAGATTAAACCGATTCAGGTAAATCTGGACCAGGCCATATCGCATGGATTGGGTTCGCGTCTGGAACTTCGTCAGCGTGAAATAGAGAGCAAGGAACTTGAGTTCGATATGATTAAGACAAAAGCGCTGAACGAGTTTAAAGGAGATGTATCCATCTCTTTCGGATTGATAGGAGATAATAGCCACCTGAATAAAGTCTATAATAATCCGACACAGAATCCGAGGGTTTCCATCAGCTTTGCTGTCCCTATTTTCGACTGGGGTGAAAAGAAAGCAAGGATTAAAGCACAAAAGATGGCCCAACGGATTAATGAACTCGAGTTTCAAGAGGATAAAGTGGATATCGAGCTGAATATTCGTCAGGTATGGCGTAACCTCGAAAACCTCCGGACTCAGATTAAGATCGCCGAGCAAAATGTACAGAATGCACAGTTGACCTATGATCTGAATCAGACTCGTTACCGGGAAGGTGACATAACCGGTATGGAAATGAGCCAGTTCCAGACTCAGCTTTCGAATAAGAAGATTACTTATACGCAGGCGTTGATTAATTACAGAATAGAATTACTTAATCTTAAAATCCTTTCATTGTATGATTTCGACAAGAATATCCCTCTTGTTCCTATGAAAGACATTATTGATAAAAAATAAGCAGACCATGAAACAGTATCAAATTTTTATTGCATCTTCTTTGTTAACAACCTTATTGTTAACCGGCTGTGGCAACAAACCACAAAACGCACCCAATAATATTGCAACTCCGGTATCTGTCGTGGAGCTGAAGAAAGGTTCTATCAGTAAATTAATAAATACAACAGGAACAGTGCAGCCGACTTACGGTGCATCTCAGAATGCGGAAATGAGCGGATTTTATAAACTTCAGACTAATCCGAGAACCGGAAAACCTTTCAAAATGGGAGACAGGGTAAGTAAGGGGGAACTGATAATCCGTCTGGAAGACAAGGAGTATGAAAACGGAATCGCTATTGACGCTAAAAAACTAAGTCTTGAAATTGCTGAACAGGAACAGTCAAAGCAGAAAGCTCTCTATGAAAAAGGAGGGGTGACGATGAGTGAAATGCGGAATACGGAAGTAAAAGTAACGAATGCCCGTTACGATTATGAAAACGCAAAACTCAATCTGGAGAAGATGAAAGTGAAAGCTCCGTTTGATGGTGTGATTGTTGATTTGCCTCACTATACGGCTGATACAAGAGTGGAGCAGGGAAAGGCTATGGTGAGTCTGATGGCTTATGATAAAATGTATATGGATATCAATCTGCCGGAAAGCAGCATTCGTTATGTCAAGGAAGCGCAACCGGTATATATTACTCATTATACCATCCCCGGAGATACTTTAAAAGCGAGAGTCGGTGAGTTGTCTCCTGCAATCAGTACGGAGACACGTACTTTTAAAGGAAAGATTCTGATTGATAATGACCAACTGAAGTTGCGTCCGGGTATGTTCGCCAAAGCAGATATTATCGTTGACAGAGCTGATAGTTCTATCATTATACCTAAAGACGTAATCTTGTCCAATCGTCGCCGGAAATACGTATATATCGTCGAAAAGAATACGGCAAAGATACGCAATCTGCAAACAGGTCTGGAGGATGAATATAATATCGAAATTCTATCCGGACTTAATGTAAATGACAATTTGGTAGTGAAGGGTTTTGAAACACTGAAAGAAGACGCCAAAGTCAAAATCCAAAAGTAAATCATGGATGCGATATATGACCGCATCTTTTGAAAATAGGAAATACTTATGAAGAATATAATCAAATTTGCAGTAGGCAATCCGGTTACGATTTGTATGGTAGTATTTGCCCTCTTATTGTTGGGAAAAGTATCATACGATCAGTTGAGTGTGGATTTATTGCCCGATCTGAATAATCCCCGCCTGTTTATTGAATTAAAGGCGGGTGAACGCCCTCCCGAGGAGATCGAAAAGCAATTCGTTAAAAATATGGAGTCTATGGCGATCCGGCAGAGTGATGTTACTCAGGTCTCTTCCGTGATTAAAGCCGGGACGGCACGAATTACTGTAGAATATACCTGGACAAAGGATATGGATGAGGCTTTTCTAGATTTGCAGAAAGCCATGAATCCGTTTGCCCAGAACAAGGATATTACTGAACTGAAGATTACGCAACACGATGCGAACTTGTCTCCGGTAGTTTTGGTGGGAATGTCTCATCAGAGTATTACAGATATGGCGGAATTAAGGAAAATCGCCGAAAGCTATATCCGCAATGAGTTGATTCGTCTGGAAGGCGTGGCTGAAGTGACGCTTTCGGGAGAAGAAGTCAGTACTCTTACCATTCAGACTGATCCTTATAAACTGGATGCTTTTCAACTGAAAATAGAAGATATCGCTTCGCGCATCGAATCGAATAATCAGAGTATATCCGGTGGACGGGTCAGTGAACTGGGATTACAATATCTGGTGAAAAGTTCGAGCTTGTTTGCTTCAGAAGATGATTTTGAGAATCTGATTGTCGGATACAAAGCGATACAACAAGAGGAAGCATCCGGAAACAATGCTTCGGGAACAGCGACTGCCAACAGTAATAAAGCTCCTGTTTTTTTGAAGGAAGTGGCTACTGTGCAGTTTTTGAACGCTCGTCCGGAGAACATTGTACGGATTAACGGGAAGCGTAGTATCGGACTGTCTATTTATAAGGAGATGCGCTTTAATACTGTAAAAGTGGTGGATGAGGTAACCCGCCAATTGGCAGTGATAGAGAATGCATTGCCCGGTTATCATTTTCAGGTGATTTCGAATCAGGGTACTTTTATAAAAAGTGCGATCGGAGAAGTAAAGAGCAGTGCTGTTTTGGGTGTTATCCTCGCTATTGTAGTCTTGTTTGTATTCCTTCGCCCGATGGGGACAACACTGATTGTCAGTCTTGCTATTCCCATCTCGATTGTGGCTACTTTCAATCTGATGTTCTTCAACGGACTGTCACTGAATATTATGACATTGGGAGGACTGGCGCTCGGGGCGGGTATGCTCGTAGATAATGCCATTGTCGTCATAGAAAGTATCTTCCGAAATCAGGAGAAAGGATTGAGTATCAAAGAGGCTGCTATTAACGGGACGGCAGAAGTTGCCAATGCGGTAATAGCTTCTACTCTGACGACTATTGTCGTCTTCCTGCCGATTGTTTATCTTCACGGAGCTTCGGGCGAACTGTTTAAAGATCAGGCATGGACGGTAACTTTCTCACTGGTCTCTTCTTTGTTTGTGGCTATCCTGGTGATTCCGATGTTATATATCCAGCTTTCCGGCAAGAAGATTAAGCTGGAAGAAGTGAAGTCCATTCGTATTACGGGATATAGCAGAGTGCTTCGCAAGCTGATTCAGCGACGTTGGCTGGTGATCGGTATGGCAGTGTTACTCCTTATCGTGACTGGATTGCTGACTCCGTTTATCGGAACTGAGTTTATGCCCCGTGCGGAAAGCAAGACGTTTACGGCTGTAATCAAAATGCCCGAAGGTACACAGATGGAACGCACTTCCGCTGCTGTAGGTAATCTGGAAGAATTGTTATATGCTATCGTTGGCGGTGATTCTTTATGTACGGTATACAGCCATATCGGAGAGGGAAGTGGTTCGGAAAATGCGATATTTGAAGGAGAAAATACAGCAATGATGAAAGTGATCCTTTCACCGGAATGTACACTTTCACCGGAAAAGGTGATTGCGTCTTTCGTGGAATCGGCCAAGAATCCTGACGGACTGGAACTGACGATTCAGCAGGATGAGAATTCTCTGAGTTCACTGTTAGGAAGCGAAGGGGCTCCTATTGTTGTGGAGGTCAAAGGAGAGGAGTTGGATGAGATTGCTCAGTTGACTGAAGAGGTGAAGGAACGGATGATTGGCGTAAATGGAATCTATGATGTTATTACTTCCGTGGAAGACGGTGCTCCGGAAGTTGTGATCTCGATTGATCGTACAATAGCCGGTATCAATAATCTGAGTGTGGCTATGGTAATCGAACAATTGAAGCAGCAACTAAGCGGTAAGGAAGTCGGTAAGATGGAATATCGCGGTGAGATGCGTGATATCGTCATAAAGGTGCCGGATATCCCGTTGAGTTCTCTTGGTGCTCTTGTCATCAAAAGTGGAACACAGGAATTTGTATTACAAGAGATTGTTACCATTACTCACGGACAAGCGCCCAAGGAGATTCTGCGCCGCAATCAAAGCCGTATCGGTAAGGTGATGGCTAATATGGATGCGAGTAAATCACTGGATAAAGTAGCAGCCGAAGTGCGTGAAACGGTGAAAGGTATTGAATTGCCTGCTAACTACAGTATTACAGTGACAGGAGAGGAAGAAAAACGGCAAGAATCAATGAACAGTCTGTTGTTTGCTCTGATGCTTTCTGTTGTACTTGTCTATATGGTGATGGCTTCCCAGTTTGAATCCTTGCTGCATCCGTTTACGATTTTGCTGACTATTCCTCTGGCTGTAGTAGGTGCTATCTTACTTTTCTTCATTACCGGAACCACTATCAATATGATGGGAGTTATCGGTATTGTCATGCTGGGAGGTATTGCCGTCAATAACTCTATCATTCTGGTAGACCGTATCAATCAGCTTAGTCAGGCGGGAATGGAGTTGACTGATGCCATTGTAGAAGCAGGGCAACAGCGTATCCGTCCGATCATCATGACTACTTTGACTACGATTCTGGCCATGCTTCCGATGACATTCAGTTTTGGTGAAGGTGCATCTTTACGTTCACCGATGGCTATAGCTGTGATCGGAGGATTGATAACTTCTACTCTGATGAGTTTGATGGTTATTCCTTGTGTCTATTATGTCTTGGAGAATATCAAAAGACGTATAAATCGCCGAACTAAAAACAGCTGAAGATGAACTTTTTACTAAATAGGAGAATAACGATTTGTATGCTGTTTATTGCACTCAGCCTGCTGGGCTATGTGTCGTATAAACAACTTCCGGTGGAGTTGCTGCCCAACGCAGAACTTCCGGTTCTGTTTGTCCAGGTGTCGTCACAGCAGGATATGGACCCTTCGTATGTAGAGTCGGAAGTGATTATTCCACTCGAAGGAGCGGTCAGTGCGATAGGTGGAGTAGACAAACTGCAATCCTACATTGACAGGAGGCAGTCCAGCATACAGATTGACTTTAAAAAGAATATCAACTTCAAGATGACCAGTCTTAAACTGCAGGAGAAAGTGAATGAAATCGCAGCCTCCCTGCCGACCGGTTTTACCGTACAGGTACAGAAAGTGGATATTGCTCAGATGAATAATAACTTCATGGTGCTTCAAGTGCGTGGTACGGGAGGAACTGACCGTGTCCGGAGTCTGGTAGACGAGGATGTTCGTTCTGATCTGGAGAACATAGATGGAGTAGCTTCCGTCAATATCTACGGAGGACGGCAGAAAGCCATTGAAGTGCGTCTGAATCCGGAGGCTTGCAAAGCTCTGAACCTCACAGCTTCCAAAATAAGCGGTTTGCTTTCGCAGAATACCCAGGAAAAGACATTTGTAGGCTTCGCAGATGAACCCGACAGCAAGAATTTTGTCCATGTCAATGCGATGTATACCAAAGTCTCTGATTTGGAGAATATAGTTGTCGCTCCCGGTCCTATTCTGCTGAAAGACGTGGCAACCGTCTTTTTTGACTTGAAAGATGAAACCACTTATAGTCGTGTGAATGGAAAAGAAGCCGTCTCGGTTGCTTTGATCAATGATTCACAGGCTAATCTGATTGAACTTTCACACCGTGTATCCGATGTGATTGAAAAGCTGAATGAGAAACTGGCTCCGCTCGAACTGGAAATTGTCATTCAGGAGAACAAGGCTGAAACCATGGAAAATAATATCAACCAGATTATTAATCTGGCATTGGTAGGGGGATTATTGGCTGTGTTCGTTCTTTGGCTTTTCCTGAAGAATATGCGGCTGGTGTTTTTTATCGCACTTTCCATACCGATTTCTGTCTATACGGCTTTCAACTTCTTCTACGCTTTTGGTATCACTATCAATAGTCTTACCTTGGTAGGAATGGCGTTGGCCATCGGAATGCTGCTGGATAATAGTGTCGTGGTGCTTGAGAATATTTATCGTTTGTCGGGAAACGGCTATACGCCCGAACGTTCGGTAACGCAGGGAACAAAAGAAGTGTGGCGCTCCATTGTGGCGGCTACCCTGACTACCATTACTGTATTCCTGCCGTTCGTTTTTTCTGATAATTTCCTGATAAAACTGATCGGGCACCATATCGGAGTATCCATTATATCAACTTTGACGATCTCGCTGTTTGTAGCTTTACTTTTTATACCGATGATTACTTACCTTCTTTTGAAGAGTAAGAGTGGGAACAGTGTCGTTTATGAAAAAGTATCGATCGTTCAGCGTCCGATGCAGGTCTATCTGGTCTTATTGAAGACTTGTATGCGTAATCCGGGAGTGACAGTCTTTGGAGCTGTGATCTTGCTTTTTGCAACGTTGATTTTGTCATTGACCTTGAATGTGCAACAGATGAAAGAAGTTGCTTCAGACCGGTTCAACATCAGTGTCGTGATGCCTACCGGAAGTACGCTTGAAAATACGGATAAGATTGTAAAGGTACTGGAAGAACGTCTGGAGGATTTTCCGGAAAAGAAAGATCTGATTTGCCGTATTCGGGAAAAAGAGGCGACTCTGACACTCGTTTTGCAGGAAGATTACACAAAGATCGCCAAACGGAAAATAGCCGATATAAAAGCGGATGTGCAGACTAAAGTTGCCAATATCAATGGTGCGGAAATCTATGTTTCTGATGCTATGGGAGGCGGAGGAGATAACTCGGCTCTGAGCAGTCTGGGCGGATTTATGCGTTTGTTGGGCATCGGTGACAACAGTGAACGGGTGGTGATCAGGGGATCTGATTTCGAAATGATGCAGATGGTGGCAGAGGAAGTGCGTTATTTGTTGGACGAACAGGATTTTGTACAGCATACTCATGTTTCGTATACTCCCCGTCAGGCGGAAATAAATCTGAACTTTGACCCTATTCTGCTGACTGCCTATGATATTAACCGTGGCAATATTACCACCGGATTAACTGCGCTTAATAATGAATACTCTTCCGAAGCTACTTTCAAGGTGGGAGAGGATATTTATGATATTATTATCCGTGACGAAATACCGGAAAAGGAAACTGAAGAAGAGGCACAGGAAAAAGCTCAGAAAGAGAAAACTGTGGATGACTTGCGTGCTATCCGGATAGAAAATGCCAATGGCGGTATGCACAATCTAGAAGATATATCGTCTCTGAATTATGGACGTGGGCGTTCGCGCATCATCCGTGTCAATCAAGATAAACAGATTGAGGTATACTATGCTTTTCCGAGAGATGTTCAGTCTTCGAAAGATTTATTGGGAGGATATCGTTCCGATATCGACCAGTTGATTGCCAGTTATAATCTTCCGTCCGGAGTCGCTGTGCAGGTATTCCATGAGGAGGATGAATTCGGGGATTTCAAATTCCTTATTCTGGCAGCTTTTCTTTTGATATTTATGATCCTTGCTTCAGTCTTCGAATCTGTAGTGACGCCTTTTGTGTTGCTTTTTACCATTCCGTTGGCTGCTATCGGTTCTTTGCTGGCATTATTGCTTTCGAGCAACAGTCTGATGAATGCGAATACACTGACAGGGTTCCTTATTCTGTTGGGAGTAGTCGTCAATAACGGAATCATTCTGATAGATTACGCCAACATTTTGCGTAAACGGGGATACCGTCGGAACAGGGCGTTGATGACTGCCGGTATGTCACGTATTCGTCCCATTCTGATTACTTCCATCACCACAATTGCTGCCATGCTTCCGTTGGCTATGGGAGATACGGAGTATGCAGGGGCTATCGGTGCACCTTTTGCCATTACAGTGATAGGCGGACTTTTCTTTTCCGCCATGCTGACGCTGATTTTAATTCCGACAGTTTGTATGGGACTGGAAAATGTGCTTCAGTGGTACCGTTCGTTATCCCGTAAACTATGGACCATTCACCTGATTCTTTTTGTGTCCGGTGTAATCTGTATCTGGCTATACACTGACGGAATCCTTTGGCAGTCAATCTATCTGGTAGCACTGATTGCAGGCATACCGGGGATGACATACTTTGCGCAAACTAGTCTTCGGAGAGCTAAGGCGGAGGTTATCAATCCGGATGAAGAAATTCGTATTTCTGTCCGCAATCTGGTTAAGATCTACGATTGGCCTGGACACATCAGCCGTCAGTGGAACAGTGGTTTGCAATTACGCAAACGTCTGGGATTGAGCAATGAATACCATTCCCTGAAGGACTTTATCAATGTGCTATGGCAGTTTGGTATCTTACTGTTTGCCATTTATTTCACCTATTTCTTCATTCATAACAGGCTTTGGATATTCCTGTTCTCGTTCGCTATTTATGCAGCGATACTGTATTTGTGGAGAAAGGTACGTTCCTATTTATATTATCGATACGGAGATAATCGAGTAACAAAGATCGTAAACCGGGTGATATTCTGGAGTCTTCCTCCCCTTATTCTGTTTCAGTTATTCCGTAAACTGGATAATAACGGGCTGGTCATCATGATCGGATTGTTATGGCTTGTGGGTATTGCCATCTATGTCACTTCCCAGTATCTGTATGATCATGATGTAAATATTGAGCGTGTCACCGGACGATTTGCAGGGCTTCGCCGTTCCTATTTCCGCATGGTGAAGAGTGTTCCTATGATTGGAAAACGACGCAAACCTTTCAAAGCATTGCGTGGAGTGTCATTCGAGATTCAGACAGGTATGTTCGGACTACTGGGACCCAATGGGGCAGGTAAATCGACCTTGATGCGTGTCATCTGTGGTATCTTTGAGCAGAGCTATGGTAGTATCTGGATCAATGGTCTGGATACACGTATCTACAGAGAAGAGCTACAGAGTCTGATAGGTTTCCTTCCACAGGAATTCGGAACTTATGAGAATATGACTTCGTGGGAGTTTCTGGATTATCAGGCTATACTGAAAGGGATTGTAGACGGTGAGTTACGAAAGGAGCGTCTGGATTATGTACTGAAAGCGGTACATATGTACGAGCGGAAAGACGAAAAGATAGGTTCTTTCTCGGGAGGTATGAAACAGCGTATTGGTATTGCGCTTATTCTGCTTCATTTACCGCGTATCCTGGTTGTGGATGAGCCTACAGCGGGACTCGACCCTCGCGAACGTATCCGTTTCCGTAATCTGCTGGTAGAGTTGAGTAAGGACCGTATCGTTATTTTCTCCACTCATATCATTGAGGATATATCCAGTTCCTGTAATCAGGTAGTGGTGATCAATAAGGGTGAACTGAAATATTTCGGTGATCCTTCGGACATGGTGGAAATGGCTAATGGGAAAGTATGGCAGTTTAATATAGATAAGACAGAATTTGAAAAAGTACTGGACAAATCGTTGGTAATACATCATATTCAGGAAGGTGATACGATTCGGGTGCGCTATCTTTCTGTCGGACAGCCTTATGAAGGGGCTGTAGAGGTAGAAGCTAATTTGGAAGACGCTTATCTCTGTCTGCTGAAGAATATGAATTAAAAAGAAAAGAAGGATATGACATTCAAACAATTGATACAACTGTTGCCTAAAGTAGTCAGGTATAACCTGAAGATTATATTTGCCGGGAAGTTTTTCTGGTTTCTGCTGGCTGCATTTGGCTTTTTTGCTCTTTTCATGTTTCAGAATGCCTGGAAACGGGAGGAGATTAACGAGGGACTCATCTATAGCATCCTGATGTTTCCGTCTATGCTGCTTATTTTCTATCCGGCTGTATTCGGCATTCAGAATGATGAAGATAGCCGGATATTGGAGATTCTCTTTGGAATCCCCGACTATAAGTATAAGGTTTGGGGCGTGCGGTTATTGATGATTTATGTGGCAATTTTTGTTATTCTGATTATCTTTTCATACATAGCCATTTTATTGCTGTATCCGGTCAATCCGCTTGAGATGGCATTACAGTTGATGTTCCCGATACTCTTTTTCGGAAATATGGCTTTTATGCTGTCTACCATTACGCGGAGTGGAAACGGAACTGCCGTATTTATGATTATTATAGGCATTGCATTGATGTTCTTAGGTAAGCCGGATTCTTTCTGGAACGTTCTGCTGAATCCTTTTCGTGTTCCCGATAATGTTCATCCGATTATTTGGGAGGGAATCCTTATCAAAAACCGCATTTTCCTTTTATCCGCCAGTTTAGTCTGGATGATGATCGGATTACTATATCTACAGAAAAGGGAAAAGTTTGTATAACAGCAGATTAGGATGCTGAATATTCTCAAGTGTTCTTGCTGCGATGAGAAAAAATTCTCACTATGATGAGAAAAAAGTCTCATCGCAGTGAGAACTTTTTCTCATCATGGTAAGTATAGTCCTATGTATGCAGGAACCGAAATAGTGACTTAGAAGTAGTATCCCAGATTCACATAACAACTTCCTTTGTCAGTCTGATTGGAATACCCGAACGTAATCTCCAACGGACCGAACATACTGTCCATACCATATCCGGCACTGATACCAAACAGTTGTTTCCCTTTTAGAATTTCGAAGAAGTGACTGTCTGTCAAGCCATAATTACCTGTCAGAGTGAGATAATGAATGCTTCCCATCCGTTGTCTGAGTTTCACGGATGCAATCATGATTGAATTGTCCATCAGTTCCATATTGGTCACACCGGCAAACGGCAGTTGCTGTGGAATGTAGAGTCCGTATACTTCGCCGCCAATGGCATTTTGCAAGGGATAGGCGATGTCTTTTCCAATCAGAACACGACCATAGATGGATGGAATGATAGAAAAACGTCGGGTTACGGGAACTACGCTGGCCCACGAACCGCTCAGTGCGGAGAACGGGGCGTGATCATTATACTGAGCCATATTATCGGTGTAGAGCGAATAGGCAGCTTTGAATTCGGTTCCTTTGGAAGGGAAATATCCTTTGTCGAATGTACTATAGTATACCTGAGCGAAATAACTCAGGAAATGTTCGGATTCTACATCCAGCCCAGTGAGTTCCGGTTTCTTGAAAAGAAAATCTTTGTATTTATAATATTCGAAACGAAGTCCGAGTCCGAAGCGGAGGTTTTTGTACCAGACATCCGAAAAGCCAAATTCAGCTAAATGATACTTGTAAGTAGTGTTATAGGCACGTTCGCCTTCATCATAGATGTTGATGTCATTATATTGAAACATATATGAGAAATTGAAATTGCGTTGCTGCATCGGTTCGAGAGTGTAATCGATGCGTGCGGCATATCGCTTTCCTAATCGGCCGGTCAGGGATAATCGGGAAGGAACATGAGTTTTGAGATCCGCTGTGGCATTAATCAGCAGGGATGCTATTTCTTCCGAGTCGAAACGGATGCCCAGATTGATTCTTTTCTCATATTTTTCTTCTAACAAGAAATTAAGGTGATACCCTTCGGGAGTGTCGGTAAGTGTGTAGCTGGCGCTTGAGTAAGAATGACTGCCACGCAACTGATACACAGCTTGTTCTATCTGCTGAGTGGTAATGTTACTGTTCTCTTTGAGATTACACTTCTTCATCAGCCATTTTTTGTCATCAGCCTCTACGCCGGAGAACGATATATCTGTGACGTATACTGTCCGTGAATTGGAAAGAGAAGAGTACGGTCCATGTTGTTTGGGGACATAATTGTCCGGTATACCGATTTCTTTTTTTAAGGCAATCAGGGAATTCCACTGTGCACGTGCGGCTTCTTCGCCCCGACGCATCAGGGAATCGATGGCTGCCGAAGTGAAGCTGGCGGAAGAAAATCCGTCTACATTTACCTTGATATAGGTATCAGTGAGTTCTACATTCTTTTCATGATTGGTCTGGCAAGTGAGATCAACAATCTGCCCCAATATGTCCGGAGCGCTGTTGAGCTTGTCGGCACTTTTCAGCGCATTCTGAACATCGACTCCGATAATAATATCGGCTCCCATTGCTTTGGCCACATCTGCCGGATAGTTATTGACAATTCCACCGTCGACCAATACCATGCTGTCTTTTCTCACCGGAGTGAATACACCGGGGATGGCCATGCTGGCACGCATCGCAGTAGAGAGTACGCCATCATGGAATACGATCTGGTCCCCATTGACTACATTGGCCGATACACAGGCGAAGGGGATCGGTAACTTATTAAAATTGATCGAGTCATGGTAGCCCACTGTCAGATCAGAGAACAGATTGGCAAGATTCTGTCCTTTGATAATTCCTCCGGACATGGCAGCTTTCGGGTTCTTTGTGAAAGGAAGCGAAACAATGTATTTTGCAGAGCGTTCGCGTTCGGTGAGCGACATGGCACTGCGTTTGATACGATCGCTCAAAAGGAAAGTCCAGTCTTGCTTGCGTACCATACTGTCCAGTTGTTCCGGAGTATAACCGATGGCGTAAAGTCCACCGACTATAGATCCCATACTGGTGCCTACTATATAATCGATCGGAATGCCTGCTTCCTCAATGACTTTCAGTGCTTTGATATGTGCCACTCCTTTGGCACCACCGCCACTGAGGACGACGCCGACCTTCTTCCGTTGTTCCTGTGAATAAACAGAAAAAGGTAATATCAGGCACATTGCAAAAACTAATGTTGAAAAGATTTGTTTTTTCATTAGACATGTTATTGTGTTGATGTACAATATAACTACAAATGTAGGGGATAAATTGTTTAGTTGATGAAACAAGAACTATAAAAAATGTTCTAAAAGTCGGAAATGTGGATAAATTCTACACTTTAAGGATGTTTTCCACACTTCCGTCTTCAAGAGGAAAAATGTAATATGTTGATAATAAACAGATAAGATAAAACAGGATATTTTGGTATGTGTATTGCATAATAGAGTGTAGAACAAACATAAGTTAAATTAAATAATAAGATTCGATATGAGATTATTCTTTT
>OGIE01002987.1_pt1 | contig 19372 bp, 14 predicted proteins | sample 1571581 | NCBI WGS metagenome assembly OGIE01 (sample SAMEA2582021, study PRJEB24529) | metagenome | biome: Human gut stool | place: China | collected 2011
GATTTGAATCTATGCCCAATTAACAACCGTCAGGGAATTGTAATTGATGGTGAAGATTCAAAGGTTATTTGCAAAGACTAATTTGAAAATTCCTGTTTGCCATACTCCTTCCCAGCAGGGTTTGGGGCAGGCACGCCCCAACAAGACCGCGTTTGCGAAGCAACGAACGCCCCAGCGGGGCGTTTGAGTGGCAGCCCGGTCTTGCGCAGCAAGATAGAGGGGCCTCGCCCCGACAAGGGCTACTTCAAAATGCGGGAGTGTTGCAGAAGTGCAGTCCCGGAGGAACGCAACATTTTCAAGAATTGAAAATTTGTGGTCACGGGACGGTTCTTGCTCTTTACATTTTTGGCATTTTGGGGAAAGGTGTTTTACTATGGATATTGAAATCAAACGGATGTCAAGCGATACGATTGAACTGTTTGACCGGCTTAACATTAAAAGACAGGTTCTTCGTAGAAGCTGTTGCCCTGCATGAGTATCAACTCAAAAGGCTCATGAGCAGGGGTTGAAACGCGCTGATGTCTCGCCGTTTCTTGGCTTGAAGCGTACCGAACGCAGCAACGAGATGCCTGCATAAAGGTTCGAGTGCTGTGGAGAATGCTCCACCACGATCCCCGGACCATTCGGTCTGGGGATTTTTTTGTGGTGGACGGTACAGGACGAGAACAGGGCGGCGCATAGCGCCCACCAGCTTTCCTGGGCTGTGTTGCCCAAAACCCCGGCGGGCACTGGACATCCTCTGCCGGGTGGTTTATACTGGGAGCAGCAAAAAAAACAGAGGAACAGGGGAGTGCGGAATGGTGCAGGAAAACGGGATGATGCTGGAGGTTCTGCCGCTGGAAGCAGGCGGTGCGCGGCTGGTGCGGGTGTACGGCCAGGACCCCTGCGTCGTACTGCCGGGCAGCGTTCCGGCCCCGGCGGGAGGCAGCTGGCCCATCACCGAGTTGGGGGACTACTGCTTCTCCGAAAAGCCCCGCAGTCTGCCGGCATCGGATGCCGTCTGCCGCTATCAGGTGGATGAAACCGGTGCAGTCCGGCTGACCCGGGCCTTCGGGCAGGCGGTGGGCGGCAGTGCCCGCCGGTACGATTTTGACTTTGACGCCCCGGCGGCGGACCCCGACGACCTGCACCCCGTGTGCGGCAGCTTTGTGGAAGAGGTGACCCTGCCGGACCGCCTGCAGGTCATTGGCAGCTGTGCCTTTTACAACTGCCGGAAGCTGCGCCTGCTTACGGTGGGAGCCGAGGGCCTGACGCTGGGCAGTGATGTGTTCCTGAACTGCTTTGCACTGGAGACCATCCGGGTGCAGGCAGAGGCGGACGCGGCCACCGGCCTGTTTGCGCTGGTCAACAACATCACCGAGGCGGTGCGGGCGGAGTTCCGGCCCGCTGGTGCGGCGGCCCCGTTGGCGGCCCTGTGGTATCCCGCCTACTGGGAGGATATTGAGGAAACACCCGCCCACATCCTGCTGCACACCTTTTCCGGGCAGGGATATCATTACCGGCAGTGTTTTTTGAACAATAAATTCCTCCCGGCAGAATACGACGCCATTTTCCCGCAGGGGCACGACGCCGATGATGCCAACATCATGGCCATGCTCTGCTTCGACCGTCTGCGCTGGCCATGGCAGCTGAGTGAAACGGCGGCCGGGCATTACCGGGCCTTTCTTTCCGCCAACACCGGTCGGGTGCTCGCCCGTCTTTTAAAGGCGCAGGACACCGACAGCATCCGCGCTCTGCTGGCACTGGACGTGCTGGACAAAGCTGCCTTTGCCGAGGGAGCTGCCCTTGCCGCAAAGGCGGAAAATGCCGCTGCCGCTGCCCTGCTGGCCGACGCGGAGCACAAAAAATTCGCCGCGGCAAAACCGAAGCGGCGGTATGATTTTGATTTTTAAGGGGGGTGAATCCGGTTGCCAAAGGAAAAATTTGTGGACCCGCGCAAGGAATTCCGCTCCCAGCGGCCGGAGACCCATGAGGAGTGGCAGGCCCGCATGGGCGGCGAGGTGCTGGCCGTGGTGCGCAGCGGGCTGTATCTGGACTTCCGCTTTCTGGATATGGCCCTCTCGGCCCTCACGCCTGCCCCGGATGAGCGCTGCCGGGTGCTGGCCACCGACGGTCAGACCCTATATTACCAGCCGCAGCGCCTGTTGCAGCTTTACCAGCAGAACCCGAAGTATCTCAACCGGTTGTATTTGCATGTGGTATTCCACTGTGTATTCCGCCATCTGTGGCTCAAAGGCCGCAGGGAGCCGCAGCTGTGGAGCCTGGCCTGTGACATCGCGGTGGAAAACGTGATCGACAGTCTGAACCGCGCCAGTGTCAAGCGGCCCCTGACCTATGTGCGGCAGAATGCGTATCAGCAGATCACCGCCGAAGAAAAGGTAGTGGCGGCGGCCCCGGCGTACCGGTGGCTCACCCGCCAGACGCCCGGCGTGCTGCGCCAGCTGGAACGGGAATTCGTGGCCGATGACCACCGCCTGTGGCCCAAGGACGCCCCGGAACAGCCCCAGCAGATGCCCACCCCGCTGCCCCAAAAGACCTGGCAGAAGATCGGGGAACGGATGCAGACCGAGCTGGACCTGCGGGACAAAGAAGCCGGGGAAGGGGCCGACGCCCTGAAACAGCAGGTGAAGGCCGCCAACCGCAGCCGCCGCAGCTACAAGGATTTTCTGCGCCGGTTCTGTGTCATGCGGGAGGAAGTCAAGCTGGACCCGGACGAGTTCGACCTGAACTTCTACACCTACGGCCTGTCGGTGTACGGCAACCTGCCCCTCATCGAGCCGCTGGAAACGCGGGAAAGCAAAAAGATCGAGGAACTGGCCCTGGTCATCGACACCAGCTATTCCACCTCCGGTGCGCTGGTGCGGGCCTTTCTGGCCGAGACCTACACCCTGCTGAAGGGGCAGGAGAACTTTTTCCACCGCATGAACCTGCACCTGATCCAGGCTGACAATGCCATCCGGCAGGACCTGCTCATCCGAAACGAGGACGAGCTGATCCACGCCATGAACCACTTTGAGCTGCGGGGCGGCGGCGGCACCGACTTCCGGCCCGCCTTTGCCTATGTGGACCGGCTCTGCGCCGAGAAAAAGTTCTCGAACCTGCGGGGACTGCTCTACTTTACCGACGGCATGGGCACCTACCCGGCAAAGCGCCCGGCCTACGACACGGCCTTCCTGTTTTTAGGAGAGCGGTTCGACGACGCCAATGTGCCGCCCTGGGCTATGAAAGTGGTGCTGGACGAAGAAGAATTTACCGGTGCGGCGGCCCGCCCGGCCAGCGCTCTTGCCGACGCGCTGGCCGAAGAGGACGACCTGTACCGTGACCTGAACAACTCCTGAAACGAGGGGGAAGCTGTTATGAACATCAAACGCGCCAAAGAAGAGATCGAACACACCGTCAAGGCCTACCTTGCCAAGGATGCCCTGGGCGAATACGCCATCCCGGCCATCCGACAGCGGCCCATCCTGCTCATGGGGCCTCCGGGCATCGGTAAGACCCAGGTGATGGAGCAGGTGGCCCGGGAGTGCGGGGTGGCACTGGTGGCCTATACCATCACCCATCACACCCGCCAGAGCGCCGTGGGCCTGCCCTTTATCCGGCAGCGCCACTACGGCGACAAGGACGTCTCGGTGACCGAGTACACCATGAGCGAGATCATCGCCAGCATCTACGCCAAAATGGAGGCCACCGGCCTTTCCGAGGGCATCCTGTTCATCGACGAGATCAACTGTGTGTCCGAGACGCTGGCGCCCACCATGCTGCAGTTTTTGCAGTGCAAGACCTTCGGCAACCAGGCGGTGCCGGCGGGCTGGGTCATCGTGGCGGCAGGCAACCCGCCGGAGTACAACAAATCCGTCCGGGACTTTGACATCGTCACCCTCGACCGTGTGCGCCGCATGGACATTGAGCCCGACCTGCCGGTGTGGAAGGACTACGCCCGGGCGGCCCACATCCACAGCGCCATCCTGAGCTATCTGGAATTGCACCCTCAGAACTTTTACCAGATCAACGCCGACGTGGACGGCACCCAGTTCGTCACCGCCCGCGGCTGGGAGGACCTGTCTAATCTGCTGGACACCTACGAGCAGTTGGGCCTGCAGGCCGATGAGGACCTCATCAAGGAATACATCCAGCACCCGAAGATCGCTGAGGACTTCTCGGCCTATCTGGACCTTTACTATAAGTACCGCGATGACTACGGCGTGGAGGAGATCCTGGCCGGGCAGGCAAAGCCCGCCGTGTTCGCCCGGCTGCTGCAGGCCCCGTTTGACGAGCGACTGTCGCTGGTCAGCCTGCTTCTGGCGGGCCTGAACACCCGGTTTGCTGCGTCCCGGCAGGCAGATGCGGTGGCCGATGCCTGCTACGCCTTTTTGCGGGAGACCAAAAAGGCTCTGGCTACCCTGCCGGAGGATCTGCCGGACGGCTCTGCAGAGCTGTTCAGCCAGCAGATCGCAGACTACGACGCCGAGACCCAGCATCAGCGGGAGGCCGGTCTGCTGAGCCGCGACGCCCTGACCACTCGCCTGCAGGTGCAGGCCGTGCTGCGCCGGTGGGAAGGCGAACTGCGCCGCGCCAACGCCGCCGGGACCCAGGAGGCCTTTGAGCTGCTGCGTGGGCAGTTCCAGACGCTGGCCGATGACCGCGAAAAAGCTCAGCAGACCGCCAGCGCGGCGCTGGAAGCAGCCTTTGACTTTATGGAGCAGGCCTTTGCCGAGAGCCAGGAAATGGTGGTGTTCGTCACCGAGCTCACCGTGAACCCGGTGTCCCATGCTTTCCTCACCGAGAACGGCTGCGAGCGCTATTTCCAGTACAACAAGGATCTGCTGCTGGACCACCGCAAAGCTGCCCTGCAGCAGGAGCTGGCCGCTGAGCAGCGCCGCCACGGGGGCGTGTGAGCCATGTGGGAAAATGTCTGGTTCAGCATGAACAGCACCATGCCGTTGTTTTTCGTCATGCTGCTGGGCTATGTGCTGTACCAGAAAAAGTTCCTCAGCGATGCATTCGTGGCCGGGGCCAACAAGTTTGTGTTCTATGTGGCGCTGCCGGTGCAGCTGTTCCGGGACCTGGCCGCCACCGATGTGCGCGCGGCCTTTGACGGGGCCTATGTGCTGTTCTGCTTCGTGGTCACACTGGTCAGCATCCTAGGCATCTGGGCGCTGGCAAAGCTGTTTTTGCCGGACAAGCGCCTTGTGGGCGAGTTCGTGCAGGTGTGCTACCGCTCGTCGGCAGCCATTCTGGGAACAGCCTTTCTGCAGAGCATCTACGGCACGGCGGAGATGTCCGGTATGATGATCCTGGGCAGCGTGCCGCTGTACAACGTGATGGCGGTGGTCATCCTGATGCTGGAAGGCCCGGAGGCGGCCCAGGCAGGCAGCATGACAGCAAAGCTGAAAAAGAGCGTGAAAGGCATCCTGACCAATCCCACATTGCTGGGCATTGCCGCCGGGTTTGCCTGGAGCCTGCTGGACCTGCCCATGCCCACCATGGCCGGCAAGACCCTCTCCAGCATTGCCAGCCTGACAAGCCCGCTGGCGCTGCTGGCCATCGGAGCCGGGTTCAAGGGCCGCAAGGCGCTGGGCTACCTGCGCCCCACGGCCGTGGCAACTGCCGTCAAGTTGATGGCCCTGCCGGCGCTGTTCCTGCCGGTGGCGGTGCATCTGGGCTTTACGGACGAAAAACTGGTGGCCCTGCTGGTGATGCTGGGCAGCATTGCCACGCCAAGCTGCTATGTTATGGCAAAGCAGATGGGCCACGAGGGCGTGCTTACCGGCAGTGTGTGCGTCACCACCACCCTGTTCAGCGCATTCAGCCTGACTTTCTGGCTGTTTTTGCTGCGGAGCATGGGCTGCATCGCCTGAACGAAACCTGAAAAAGCTGAGCACCTGCCAGACGGCGGATGCTCAGCTTTTTGTTTTTGCGGTATTTTGAGGTCGGCTCAGTCCAGCCACAGCTTCCCTTCGCAGGCCAGCACCTGGTCCAGGATCATGCGAGACACCCGTGCTCCGTACACGATGGCGGGGTGGTCGTTGTACTCAATGATGTCGTGGAAGTCCTTGTTCATCAGCACGATGACATACTCCCCATAGGGCGTGTGCACGATGCCGCCGTCGTTGCGGCAGGCGTTCATGCTGCCGCTTTTGCTGGCCACCCAGAGCAGCTCCGGGGCCCCGGTCTCCTCGCAGTCCAGATAATACTGCGGGAAGTCCTTGGTCAGCATGGTGTTGTAGTGCTGCTGACGCAGGATGGCCAGCATCTCGACGCTGGCGGCTTTGCTCACCAGGGTGCCCCGAGCCATCTGGGCCAGCAGGAAAGCGTAGTCCCGGGGCGTGGTGGTGCCCAGCTGCCGGTACCGGTCAAAGTGCAGGGCGTTGTGCAGTACTGTGTGGGCAAAGCCCAGCTCCCGGATGCAGGCGTTGATGGTGTCCAGCCCCAGGTAATCGATGAGCATGTTCGTGGCGATGTTGTCTGAGCAGATGATCATCATGGTGGCGGTGTCCTTCACCTTGAGGCGGGCCCCCACGCCCAGGGCACGCAGCATGCCGCTGCCGTCCACGAACTGGCTGGCCTCGTATTCGATCTCGGCGGAAAGATCCGCCTTGCGGCGCTCGGCCTGCAGGTAGAGCGCCGCAAGCAGAAAGGCCTTGATGACCGAGGCCGTCTCAAATTCCTCGTCAGCCCCGCGCTCCACGGTGTGGCCCTGCAGGTCGTCCACAAAAACGCTCATCCTGCCCTGATAGGAATACAGTTCGGCGTCGATGCTCTTTTCCAGTGTCATGTTCTTGTCCATTGCGGTACGCTCCCGTCTGTTTTACAGGTTGTGCTCAAAGAAATCCCGGGCATTGCGCCAGAAGATGCGCTCCACCTCGTCCTCGGTAAAGCCGGCCTTGCGCAGGGCATCGGCCAGCAGCGGCATGTCCGCCGCTGTTTCCAGCTGGTGGTGGCCGTCGATGCCGTCAAAGTCGCTGCCCAGGGCCAGCACCCCGATGCCGCCCACCTGCTTGTAGTGGGCCGCGTGCTCTGCGATGCGCTCCACCGTGCTGCGGCAGGCTTCCGGGTGAGCGGGGTCGGTGTCCAGGAAAGCAGCATAGTAGTTCAGCCCCGCGATGCCGCCTTTTTCGGCCAGGGCGCGGATCATCGCATCCGTCAGGTTGCGGGTGTGGGGGCACAGGGCGCGGCAATTGGAGTGGCTGGCCGCAAAGGGGCGGGTGCCGTGTTCCACGATGTCCCAGAAGCCCCGGTCAGAAAGATGGCTCACGTCCACGATCATGTGCAGGCGCTCCATCTCGGCCAGAAAGGCAAAGCCCGTCTCGGTCAGGCCGCGCTGGGTCTGAGCCGCCAGCGGCCCGCCGGGGTTTGCCTGCGGGGCGGCCAGCTCGTTGTCGTGGTTCCAGGTCAGGGTCATCATGCGCACGCCCAGCTCATACATCCGGCGCAGCACGCCCAGGCTGCCCTTGCAGCAACCGCCCTCCTCCACGGTGAGCAGGCCGCTGATCTTTCCGGCTTCGGCGTTTTTGCGGATGTCGGCCGCCGTGTACACCGGGGCAATGCGGTCCGGGTATTTTGCCATGATCCGCTTGAACACGTCGATCTCTTCCAGCGCCGTCACCAGCGGGTCGGCACCGGGGGTGGGGTCGGCCAGGTTCACAAACGCGGCCAGACATTGCAGCATGTAGTCTCCGGCCTGCAATTTTTCCAGGTCGATGTGCAGATCATTGTGGGCAAAGCTGGCCGGGGTGCCATTCTTTTCGGCACGGCGCAGCTCGCTGAGGGTATCACAGTGCAGATCCCAAACCTTCATAATGCTTTCTCCTTATGCTTCTTCGCCCAGCAGCTGCAGCAGCTCCTCGGGCTTCATGGACAGGATCGCGCCGTCGGCCGAGCCGGTGACGGTGTCTGCCAGCGATTGCTTAGCCTGCTGCAGCTCCACGATCTTTTCTTCAATGGTGTCCTGTGCAATGAGCTTATACACCTGCACAGGGTTCTTCTGACCGATGCGGTAGGCGCGGTCGGTGGCCTGATTCTGGGCCGCCACGTTCCACCACGGGTCGTAGTGGATGACGATGTCGGCCGCGGTCAGGTTCAGGCCGGTGCCGCCGGCCCGCAGCGAGATCAGGAATACGCTGGCTTCCCCGGCATTGAAGCGGCGCACCCGCTCGGCACGCACCGGCTTGGGGGTGGAGCCCTGCAGGGTGAAGTGGCTCACCCCGGCCTCGTCCAGCCGCTGGGCCAGCAGGTCCAGCATGGAGGTGAACTGACTGAACAGCAGGATGCGGTGGCCGCCCTCCACGGCGGCGGTGACCAGCTCCATGCAGGCGTCCAGCTTGGCGCTGCCGCCGGACCAGTTGTCAGCCACAAGGCGGGGGTCGCAGCAGATCTGCCGCAGCCGCATGAGCACCGCGAACACCGCCATTTTGTCCTCCGGTTTGGCGGCGCGCAGCTTCTCGCGGGCGTCCACCACGGCGGCAAGGTACAGCTTGCGCTGTTCGGTGTCCAGCTCGATGCGGTGGACATTTTCGGTCTTGGGCGGCAGCTCCCGCAGCACATCCGCTTTCATGCGGCGCAGGATGAACGGCCCGGTGAGCTGATTCAGCCGCCGCACGGCGTTGGCATCTTCCTCCTGCACGATGGGCTTTTCAAACCGGGCACAGAAGTTCTTGTACGGCGGCAGATAGCCCGGCATGAGGAAGGAGAAGATGCTCCACAGCTCGCCCAGCCGGTTCTCCACCGGGGTGCCGGTCAGGGCAAAGCGTACCTGACTGCGGACCTGGCACACGGCCTTGTATTTTTGGGTGGTATGGTTCTTGATGGCCTGCGCTTCGTCCAGGATGCAGGCATAGAAGGGCTGTTCGGCGTAGCGGTCCTCATCGCGGCGCAGCAGGTCGTAGCTGGTCACCACAAGATCGGCCTCTGCCCACCGGCGGGCCAGCACAGCGCGGTGGGCGGCGTCGCCGTCCATCGCCACACAGGTGAGCTGTGGGGTGAACTTTTTGCACTCTTCCTCCCAGTTCAGCACCAGTGACGCCGGGCACACGATGAGGCTGGGCAGGGGCTGCCCGCCCTCCTTGAGGGCCAGCAGGTAGCTTAGCACCTGCAGGGTCTTGCCCAGGCCCATGTCATCGGCCAGGATGCCGCCCATGCCGTAGCCGTCCAGCGTGCGCAGCCAGCGGTAACCGTCCCGCTGATACTTGCGCAGCACGCTGTGCAGGGACTGGGGCGGGGTATACTCGCTGTCCTTCACGGCATGGAAGCTGCGGCTGATGCGGCGGAATGCGTCGTCGCGGCTGAAGCACAGGCCGTTCTGGCCCGAAAGTGCCCAGTCCAGCGTGGGGGCGCGGTAAAGCGGCAGTTCTGCATGTCCATCTTTGAGCTTTGCGCCGGACAGCTCCAGCGTTTCGTTCAGCTCGTCCAGCCCTTCCAGATTGTCGTCCAGCCGCAGCAGGCGGCCGTCGCGCAGGCGGTGGTAGCGTTTTTTCTGGTGCAGGGACTGCAGCAGCTCCCGCAGCTCTGCGGTCGGGAACTCGCCGGTGTCCACCTCCAGGTCCAGTACGCTGCCGTGCACCGACACGCCTACCGAAATTTTGGGCGGGGCGGCCTGCAGATTGCGGAAGGCGTCGCTCAGGTACACTTCACCTTCGTCCATCAGAGCGGGCACGCCCTCTTCCAGCAGGCGGTACAGCGGCTCTTCGTCCGTGACCATGTACTGTCCCGGCTCGGTGGGGTCCGGCTCCAGCCAAGTGGCCAGCAGCCGGTCGGCCCGGCGCTCGGCGCGGGTGTCCCGCAGCAGGCCCGCCGGGGCCGGGCCGGAGGGGGTGATCCGGTCCTCTCCGTACAGGAATTCGGCGTGAGCGGTCACGGTCATACCACGGTCGCGGGGCGCATCCAGATAGAACTGCACCACGGGTTCCAGCGGGATCTGGTTCAGCAGCAGGCGTTCCGGGTCCACGATGGTCAGCTTGCTGCCCAGCTCCGGCAGCACATAGCTGCAGAATTCGGTGGCGTCGGCACTGGTGAAAAACAGGCTTTTGCCGCACAGCGCCTGCAAAGCCGGAAGGATGCGGGCACTGGAAGCCCGCTGCAGCCGCCACAGGGTGTCGGCGCTGTAAAGATAATCATAGTCCAGCCCGTGCACGGCGTTTAGGGCCGGGAGGGTGTCGATCTGCACACCGCCCCGGCGGCGCTGCACCGTCATGGTGATGACGGGCAGGCCCTCCTGCAGGGCATAGCCGCCCAGCGTGCCGGTGGGCGCATACAGCTGCACCAGCGCGTCAAAGATCTCACCGGTCAGCGGCAGACCGCCTGCCGGGGCATCCGACGCCGCATAGCTGTAGCTGCGCACCACGTTGGTCTCCATGCTCTGCTTGGCGTTCACCTGCCGACGCAGCAGCTGCAGCAGCTGACGGCTCTCTTCGTCAAAGGCGTCCCAGCGGTGCACAAAGGTCAGAAAGCGGCCATAGCCGGCACTGCGGCCATGCTCCACATCGTCCAGCAGGGCAGGGATGCTCTTGACCACATACTGCCGCCCCCGCTCCCGGTTGGCGATGCGCAGCCGCAGCCACGGCTGCCCGCCGGACAGCATGGTCAGCTCCGGTTCCAGCTCTACAAAGCCGGTGTCCTGAGGGGGATCTCCGGCCTCGCCCAGGTCCTGCAGGGCACTCTGCTGGTAGGTCTCCAGCAGCTTGCGGGCCTCCTGGTCGGTGACGGGGGCGTCGCCCCGCCACTTGCGGCCGAACAGCATTTCCAGCCCGGAAGCATAGCTGTCCTTCCGGGAAGCGGCGGGGTTCAGCCCGTCGGTGCCGCGCACCACGCCCGGGATGGTTTCCGGGGCGGCCGGTGCCTTGGGGGCGGGGTGCTTGGCCGCATCCTCCAGCAGCAGCGCGCCGATGTGCTTGCAGTAGGTGCCGTCGCCGTTCTGGTTGTAGGGGCAGTCGCAGGAGGCACTGACAAAGCTGCCGTTCTCCCGCAGCCAGACCTGTGTATAAAAACAGTCGGCTCCATTGCCCTGCACCAGCGCCGAGACATGGCGTACGCCATCCTCGTTGGTGGTGCAGCTGCTCTGCAGGATGCGGCGGCGGTATTTCTGGGCACGCTCAAATACCATTTCGCCCAGCAGTGTGCGGATCTCGTCTGCGTCCATGGTCGTTTTCCCTCCCCGGTCGATTCGTAAAACGGTTCTTATCTTCTAAGGATACCGCACCCGGTGCCCGGATGCAAGAGGTCAGGAACGAAAAAAGCTCCACATCCTGCCGGTCAGGCAGTACATGGAGCTTTCGGTCCGAAGGATCGTTTCCTTTCCGGAACCATTATTTCAGGCGGGTCAATCTGTTCAGGAGCATCACCGCAAGCACAATGATGCCAATGACCAGAATGATCCCAACCATTCCAATGATCATAATCGGAAGCGTGGTCATCCACGAAGAAAGATAAATCATCACGGCACCTCCTTCAGGCCATCAGGGTCAGGATCAGTCCACCCGCGATCACGGAGGCGATCTGACCCGAAACATTGACGCTGATGGAATACATCAGCAGAAAATTCTGGTTGTCTTCTTCCAGGCCCATCTTATTGACGACTCGGCCGCTCATGGGGAATGCGGAGATCCCCGCAGCACCGATCATGGGATTCAGTTTCCTTCCCTCTGGCAGGAACAGATTGATCAGCTTTGCAAACAGCACTCCGCCGGCCGTGTCAAAAACAAAAGCCACCAGACCCAACGCAAGGATCAGCAGGGTGTCCGGCCGGACAAACTGATCTGCCGTCATCTGCCCGGCCACTGTAAGGCCCAGCACAAGAGTGATCAGATTTGCCAGCACATTCTGTGCCGTTTCGCTCAGCGTATTCAGCACACCGCACTCCCGCAGCAGGTTGCCGAACATCAGGAAACCTACCAGTGCCACACTGGCAGGTGCGACCATGCCCGCAATGACCGTGACCACGACCGGGAACAGGATCCGGGTCAGGCGGTTGACACTGCCCTTTTCATAGGGCATTCGGATACTGCGTTCCTTCCGGGTAGTCAGCAGACGGATCACGGGCGGCTGAACAATGGGGACCATCGCCATATAGCTGTAGGCAGCTACCATGATCGCGCCCAGATAGCGGGAGCCAAGCGTGTTGGCCACAAAGATGGCTGTGGGACCATCTGCTGCACCGATGACTGCAATCGAAGCAGCATCCTTCAGGTCGAAGAAGAAACCTGCCAGGAACAGCGTAAAAAAAATGCCGAACTGAGCCGCTGCTCCAAAAAGCATCAGCCACGGTTTTTCCAGCAGCGGCCCGAAGTCGATCATGGCACCAATGCCGATGAAGAGCAACAGCGGAAACAGCTCGTTGGACATTCCCGCTTCAAACAGAGCCGAGATGGGGCCTTCCGTATCGCCCTGTGTGATTGCACCGGAAAGCGGCAGGTTCACCAGCACTGCGCCAAAGCCCATGGGCAGAAGCAGGCTCGGTTCCATCTTCTTTGCGATTGCAAGGTAGATGAGCAGCGCACCGATCCCCCACATCACGACCATCTGCCAGGTCAGATTTCCAAAATTGGAAAAGAGACTGTCGAATGCATTCCAGAAATTCATGTTCGTTCATTGCCTCCTTACGATCCTGTCGCTGCGGCAAGAAAAAAAGACCCCTGCCACAGCACCATGTCTGTGACAAAAGTCTCAAGCGAACACATAGCATCGGGTATTTCTACCGTGTTGACGCTGCCATGCAGCAGCCTGCAGGGTCCCGGACCCGCCGACTGCCCTTTACTCCCTTTTATCGTAGCGAGTATAGCAGAAGTTCCCGGCCCCGTAAATCGTTTTTCCGGATTCTTTTCCGCATCTTTTCCAGTATTCTCAGGACATCCGCGCCGCATCAGAGCTTTCTGCGCAAAACAAAACCCATCGTCTTTTCCACAAAGACGATGGGAGCATTCCAGTGTTCCGTTCCGGGGTGTCGCTTACTCATCCTCCTGAGCTGCCGCATCCGTGCGCAGGGCACTTTCGCGGATCTTTTCCAGCGTCTGCTCGCTGAGGATGTGCTCTGCCTTGCAGGCATCCTCGGCGGCGGTCTTTTCGTCCACGCCCAGCTGCATGAAGAAGTGGGTGAGCAGACGATGGCGGCTGTAGATGCGTTCTGCGATCTCACGGCCCGGCTCCAACAGGGTCAGGTTGCCTTCGCCGTCCACCGCGATATAGCCGTTTTCCCGCAGCTTTTTCATGGCGATGCTCACGCTCGCCTTGGTAAAGCCCAGCTCATTGACCACGTCAATGGAGCGCACCTTGCCCATGCGCTGGGTCAGCATCAGGATCGTTTCAAGATAATCTTCTGCGGATTGGTGGATCTGCATGGTTTGTTTGCCTCCTGCCTTGCCCCGCCCCACGGCGGGAAGTTCTCTGCCGGGATGTAAAGCACCACGGTTTGTATGTTACAGGATATCACACTTTTGCCGTTGATGCAAGCAATTCGCAGGAAGTTTGTGCAAACAAACCAACTTTCTTCTGCACAAAACAGCGGGTTTGCCAATTCCAGGCCGGTTTTGTTTTGTGCAAAGGGGACAAAACCCCGTTAGTTTTCGCTTTCCAGATACGCCGCCGGGCCGGACTGGTACAGATCGCCGCCGTGGGCGTCCAGGATCACGGTCAGGGGCATATCCCGCACGGTCAGGCGGCGCACCGCCTCACAGCCCAGGTCCGGCCAGGCGATGACCTCCAGCGTCTCAACACTTTTTGCCATCAGGGCACCGGCACCGCCGAGAGCCGCCAGATACACGGCCCCGTTGCGCACCACGGCTTCCTTGACGGCGGCGTCCCGCTTGCCTTTGCCGATCATGATCTTGTTGCCCAGATCCAGCAGGCGGGGGCTCATGGCGTCCATGCGGCCGCTGGTGGTGGGCCCGGCCGAGCCGATCACCTCACCCGGACGCTCCGGGGTGGGGCCGACATAGTAAATGGCGCTGCCGGTCAGGTCAAAAGGCAGCGCTTCGCCCTTGTCCAGCGCCTCGATCATCCGCTTGTGGGCCTGATCGCGGGCGGTGTACACCACACCGGACAGCAGCACGGTGTCGCCCGCCTTCAGCGGGGCAAGGTCCTGCGCGGTGCAGGGAGTGGTCAGTCTGTATTCCATGCTTCTCCCTCCTTACAGTTCCGCGCTGGCGCGGCGGGTGACGTGGCAGGAAACGTTCACGGCCACCGGCAGGCCCGCCACATGGGTGGGCATCTGCTCAATGGCAAGGCCAAGGCAGGTGGTCCGGCCGCCAAAGCCCTGGGGCCCGATGCCCAAGCCGTTGATGGCGGTGAGCAGTTCCTGTTCCAGCTGTGCGTAGTAGGGGTCGGGGTTGGGTACATCCAGCGGGCGCAGCAGGGCCTTTTTGGCCAGATACGCCACCTTATCAAAGCTGCCGCCCACGCCGATGCCCAGCACGATGGGCGGGCAGGGGTTGGAACCGGCCAGCTTCACGGTCTCCACCACGAACTTCTTGAAGCCCTCTACGCCGTCGGCGGGTTTGAGCATCTGGATGCGGCTCATGTTCTCGCTGCCAAAGCCCTTGGGGGCCACGGTGATGGTGCAGCCGTCGCCGTCCACCAGATGCACCGTGATGGCGGCGGGGGTGTTGTCGCCGGTGTTGCCCCGGCGCAGCGGGTCGGCCACGATGCTCTTGCGCAGATAGCCGTCGGTGTAGCCCCGGCGCACGCCCTCATGGATGGCGGTTTCAAAGCTGCCGTCAATGTGCACATCGGTGCCCAGCTCCACGAACACGCAGGCCATGCCGGTATCCTGACAGATGGGCAGGTCCTTCTCTTTGGCGGCGCTCAGGTTCGACCACAGCAGGTCGAGGGTGTTCCTGGCCAGCGGCCAGGGCTCTTCCTGCCGGGCCTTGTCCAGTGCGGCCTGCACATCCTGCGGCAGGCGGGTGTTGGCCTCGATGCACAGCCGTGCAACGGTATCGGTGATCTCCTGTGCAGAAATCGTTCTCATGGGCAGTTCCTCCGGTTACAGGCGGGCCACGCCGGTGTCCCGGGCAGCCTGGGCCACGGCGTCGGCCACAGCCTGGGCCACACGGGGGTCGAAGGCACCGGGGATGATGTTCTCCTCGCTGCGGTCATCGTCGGTGATGAGGTCCGCGATGGCGTAGGCGGCGGCCAGCTTCATCTGGTCGTTGATGTCGCGGGCACGCACGCTCAGGGCACCCTTGAACAGGCCGGGGAAGCACAGCACGTTGTTGACCTGATTCGGGAAGTCGCTGCGGCCGGTGGCCATCACCCGCACGCCGCCGGCCTTGGCCTCGTCCGGCATGATCTCCGGGGTGGGGTTGGCCATGGCAAAGACGATGGCATCCTTATTCATGGTCTTGCACAGCTCAGTGGTCAGGATGCCGGGCTTGGAAACGCCGATGAACACATCGGCACCTTCCAGTGCCTCCTTCAGGCCGCCCTTGACCTGACGGGGATTCGTCACCTCACCCAGCCAGTTCTTGTGGGCCTCGGCGCTGTTGCAGCCCTTGTACAGGGTGCCGAACTGATCCACGGCGATGATGTCCTTTGCACCGGCGGTCATAAGCATCTTGATGATGGCCGTACCGGCAGCGCCGGGGCCGTTCAGCACGATGTGCACATCTTCCATCTTCTTGCCCACCACGCGCAGGGCGTTGATGAGGGCAGCGGTGACCACGATGGCGGTGCCGTGCTGGTCATCGTGGAACACAGGGATGTCCAGCTCTTTTTCCAGCGTCTGCTCGATCTCAAAGCACTCGGGGCTCTTGATATCCTCCAGATTGATGCCGCCGAAGGTAGGCGCAATGGCCTTGCAGGCTGCGATCACTTCTTCGGCACTGTGGGCGTTGATGCAGATGGGGAAGGCATCCACCCCGCCGAACTCCTTGAACAGCACAGCCTTGCCTTCCATGACCGGCAGGCCGGCCTCCGGGCCGATGTCGCCCAGGCCCAGCACGGCAGTGCCGTTGGAGACAACGGCCACCATGTTGCCTTTGAAGGTGTACTTGTACACGTCCTCCGGGTTTGCCTTGATCTTGCGGCAGGGCTCGGCCACGCCGGGGGTGTAAGCGGTGGACAGGTCATCGCGGGTGGCGACCTCCACCTTACTCACGATGCCCACCTTGCCCTTGTGGCTCTCGTGCATTTCCAGAGCGGCTTTGTTGTAATCCATGGGTTTTTCCTCCATTTTTATCAGGCTCCCCCTGAGAGGGAAACGGTTCAGGTCACATAATTTTATTGTAGCAGAACCGCCGGGGCATTTCCACCGGTTTTGCACCTTTTGCAGGGGGCAGGCGGGCAAAAGTGCGGCGCTGCGGCGGACCGGATTTGTGGAAATTTGGCAAAAAACTTTCCTTTTGGCGTTTTATCCGATATAATAGGAAAGCACACGATCCGATCCGGCCGTGCAAACGGTCTTTTTATTTAGGAGGTCTATTCTTGAAACATTCAACCAAAACCCTGCTCTGCGTGCTGTGTGCGGCAGCAGCCGCCCTGTGCGTGATCTTTGCCATCTTCACGCTGACCAAAAAGCAGAGTGCTTCGTCCGCATCTTCTGCGGCCGCTTCTTCCGCTCCTGCCGTCTCGGAGTACGGCACGGTGGACAGCTTTGACTACCAGAATTTCACCTACAGCGACGGTCTGGATGCAAACGGTTACCGCACCGGCATCACTGCACAGGACTATGTCACCCTGCCGGACAATGTGGCCGCTCTGCCCATCAAGAAGGCAGACGTCACCCCCAGCGACTCGGACGTCCAGGCCCGCATCGACAGCCTGCTGAGCCAGTACAGCACCACCCAGGCCGTGACCGACCGCGCCGCGCAGAACGGCGACGTCGTGAACATTGATTATTCCGGCACCGTGGACGGTGTGGCGTTCAACGGCGGCACCTACCAGGGCTACGACCTCACGCTGGGCAGCGGCAGCTTCATCACCGGCTTTGAGGACCAGATCGTCGGCCACAACACCGGCGATACCTTTGATGTGACCGTCACCTTCCCCGACGGCTACGACGCCTCCACCGATTCCGACGGCAACACCGTTGAGCTCAGCGGCAAGGAGGCCGTGTTCCGCGTGACCGTGAACTCCATCTCCGAGCCGGTGACGCCGGAGCTGACCGACGAGTGGGTGGACAGCACCTTCGGCACCGGCGACGACGTGCACACCGTGGAGGCGCTGCGCACCTACTTCTCCGATGCGCTGTATGACCAGAATCTGGAGGATGCCATCATGGACAGCCTGCTGGACAACGCCGCCTTTAAGGATCTGCCCAGCGAGGTGCCCGGCTACTACGCCTGCATGTTCCTGAATTACTACTACCAGCTGGCCAGCTACTACAGCAGCGATCTGGACACCATCGCCCAGGCACAGGGCTACACCGACGCCAACGCCATGCTGGGCGCTTCGGACAGCGTGATCACTCATCTGGCCAAACAGGACCTGCTGTATCAGGCCATTGCCGAGAGCCAGGGCATCAAGCCCACCCAGGAGCAGCTGGATGCCGCTGCCGCTTCCTACTCCGGCAGCTCCTACGGCGACAACTTTGTCCATCAGACCGCCCTGCAGACGGCTGTGATGGAGTGGCTGAAAACCAACGCCGTGGTCTCCTGATTCCGTTTCCCAATGCGCAGCAAAGCCTCGCTCTGTGCGACACAGAGCGGGGCTTTTTTGGATGGAGTGGAGCGATTACTGCACGCTGGTCAGCTCAGCCAGCTTGTGGAAGACCTCGGTGTTGTCGTACACGCCGCCGAACTTCTCGGCACCGACGCCCATGGCGTACAGGTTGACCATGGCACCGGTGTGGGCATAGGTGGTGTGGTCCATGCCGGACTTGTGGTTGATGGTGTGGCAGATGGCCATGCTGAAGGGAATGTAGGTGCCGTACAGTTCATAATCCTGCTGGGTCATGTCCTTCTGGCTGTCAGAGCCCACTTCCAGGGTGCGGTCGTAGGCGGTGCGCAGGTTCTGCACCTCATAGTCGGTCAGCAGCAGCTTGCCGGCGTTGGCGGCATCCGGGTCGGTGGGCAGGGTCAGGCCGAAGGCTGCCTTCACATCCTGCATGGCCGTCTCAAAGGGGGTCTTGTTGGCGATGTAGTTCTGCACATAGTCGGTGTCGAACTTGGCGTAGGACATTTTCTGGTGGGTCAGGTTGGTGAGGAAGGTGTCGTAGTTGGTGGTCTTGTAGCCGATGGCCAGGCCGCCGGTCTCGTGGTCGGCGGTGACCAGGATCAGGGTCTCGTTGGGGTGGGCGTTGTAGAAGTCCACAGCAGCCTGCACGGCGTTGCTCATCTCCAGCACATCGTGGATGGAAGCGGCGGCATCGTTGGCGTGGCAGGCCCAGTCGATCTTGCCGGACTCGGTCATCAGGAAGAAGCCCTTCCTGTTGTCCAGCAGCTCGATGCCCTTCCTGACGTAGTCGGTCAGCTGCCACTCTCCTGCGGCGGCGTCCATGGCGTAGTTCATGGACTTGCCGTCGGCCAGAGCCTCCGCGATGATGAGGGTCTTGCCTGCACCGGCTTTGAGGGCGGCAGCGTCTGCCTGACGGGTGACGACGTTGTAGCCGTTCTGGGCGGCGATCTCGTGGTTGTTGGGGCCGGTGCCGTCGCCGTTCACCTTCTGGAACTCGCCGCCGGCGAAATACTCGAAGCCGGAGACGGCCAGCTCCTTGCCGATGTCGTAGTAGTTCTTGCGGGTCTTCTGATGTGCATAGAAGGCAGCGGGGGTGGCGTGGTCGATGTTGACGGAGGAGACGACGCCCACCTTGTAGTTCTTCTGGGCGTGGAGCTTCTCGGCGATGGTCTCATAGGGCACATCGCGGGTCCAGGGGCACATATTTATGACGCCGCTCTCGGTCTTGTGGCCGGTGGCGATGGAAGTGGCAGTGGAAGCGGAATCGGGGCAGAAAGAAGTGCTGTCGTAGGTGGTCACGCTGCCCACCTCGGGGAACTGAGTGAAGCTCAGCTCGCCCTCGACGACAGCGCCGTTATTCTCTACCGTACCCTTATAGAATCGGGCGGACTGGATCTGGGCCGTACCCATGCCGTCGCCGATGAAGAGGAAGACATACTTGGGTCTGCCGCCGAACACGCCCAGCAGTCCGTTCTCTTCCTCTGCTGCGTTGGCCGCATTGGGGGCAGCGGCGTTGGCAGCGGCAGGCGCTGCGGCCAGCATACCGGCGGCGGATGCAAAGGCACCGGCCTTCAAAAAGCTGCGGCGGGACAATTTATTCTCTTTCATGCGAAAGTCCTCTCTTTCCATGAGCCTCATGGCTCCTTCTCTCTTTTTCGATTTACCGGGAACGGCCTTATTCTACCGCCGCAGCCGCCCGGCCCGAAACCATGCGGGCGCAAAATCGGCGTAAAACCCCGGCGGCGGCTTTGGGCCGTCTGTAAAAAAGAAG
>OGIE01002991.1_pt1 | contig 19353 bp, 8 predicted proteins | sample 1571581 | NCBI WGS metagenome assembly OGIE01 (sample SAMEA2582021, study PRJEB24529) | metagenome | biome: Human gut stool | place: China | collected 2011
ACAACCGTTCCATAGGCCAGCCTACTTCCGGATTCCAGACAAAACGGGCACCGTCGGGATGGTCTTTCGTCTCTTCCGCCAGTTTTATTCCTTCAATGATATTGTTCTTATGAAGCTGTTCGACGTTCTTATGCGTATTGGTATAACCGATATCCACATGAGCATGGTTGTACAGGTAAACGTTCCAGTGGCGCATAGGCGTAACGCTTACCTTTTGTTTATACGTCTTATCCGCCCCGCGGAGGACAAATGTAACTTCCGACTTCTTTCCGGTAGGAACCGTAGAAGGCAACAGGACTTCCACCTCCGCCGAGTCTCTCGCATTCAATGCAAAATGGCTCTTTTCCGTTTTCCCTTTGGCTATCACCTCGACCGAAAGATCGCCTTTCAGTTCTTCCCCTTTTAACCGGACCGTCACGATACGCCCGGGCGTTCCGTCAGTCCTGTAACCGTATAACGGACGCACGATATAATCGATCGCACCTGGTTTTATGTCGGCCTGAACGGTGGCAGACAACGCGGATATCAATAAACAGAATCCTATTCGCTTTTTCATTCGACTACTTATTAGATTAGCAATTTTATTGTACAAAATAAAAGACCTTTTACTTCCTGTACAATAGACATTCTCCTTGTTTACTTATACTATCTTTCGATGTTACCTCACGTCGAAGCTGCCATCCAGTCTGATATCCTCAACCGAAGAACCGACCATCACCTTAAACTCACCCGGCTCCAGTACTTTCTTCATCTCCGGATTCCAGACCTTCAGGTCTTCCTTTTTTACGACAAGCTCGATTGTCTTTGCCTCGCCTGCCTTAAGATATACTTTTTGAAAAGCTTTAAGAGCCTTCAGCGGCGTACTGGTGCTGCTCACTACGTCACGGACATACAATTGTGCGACTTCTGCCCCGTCACGCTTACCCGTGTTGGCCAGTTCGCAGGAAACCCTCACCACATCACCCGCTTCTTTTATATGCATATTTTTATATTCGAATGTGGTATAGCTCAAACCATGCCCAAAGCAGAACAAGGGTTTCGGATGGGCGAAAACATAATCACGGCCAGGGTTTTCAGGCGTACCCGGACTCTTGTAAAACCCTCTGGCAGACGGTTTCTGGGCAGCATATAACGGTATATGCCCTGTCGTTGGAGGAAAAGTCATGCTAAGCCGGCCGGATGGATTGACCTCTCCAAACAACACACGTGCCACAGCCTCCCCGCCTTTCTCTCCCGGATACCATGCCTCGACAACCGCATTCACTTTTTTCGCTTCTTCGCCAATCGTCAGCGGACGGCCGTTTATCATCACAAGCACTATCGGTTTACCGGTAGCGGCCACAGCTTCGAGCAGTTGTGGCTGAACACCGGGAAAATCCAGTTCATTACGATCGTAACCTTCACCACACGTAGCCAGTTCTTTGGAGTTTTCATCGCCCCAGCCAATACCTGAAAGGGTCTGGCTTGTACCACCCAATACTAATATAACCGCGTCACTATTCTTTGCAGCTTCCACCGCCGAAGCGATACTGTCGGTAAACAACGAAGTGATGCCACAGCCGAGAGCGTAATTGACCTTTACCTCATCTCCCAGATATGCCCTTAAACCCTGGAGGACGGTAACGCCATAGTCGTTATTTTTCGTGGGACTGTAATCGCCAAACTGAACTTTATCAGCATTCGGACCGATCACTGCCAGTGATTTCAGTTTGTTTTTATCCAATGGCAGAACATTGTCATTGTTTTGCAACAAAACAATAGACTCCTCGGCTATACGCCTTGCCAAATCGACATTTTCCTTCGTATGGACTTTCTGTTGGTCGCCTTTATGCACTTTAAAGGGACGATCGAACAGCCCCATCTTAAACTTTATCGTAAGAACACACCTTACACGCTCGTCGACAACCGATTCAGGCAACCTGCCCTCCTTTACCAATTCTACCAGATGTTTATATCCATAGGCACCGGGTGCTTCCACATCCACTCCGGCTGTTATAGCCTGAAAGCCCGTTTCCTTTGGTCCGTCGGCCGTATGGTGAAGATAGTTCATCATGCCTATCGCCCCATAGTCGGAGAATATATATCCGTCGAACCCCCATTCGTCGCGGAGTATATCCTTCAACAACCATTTACTGGCATGGATAGGCACACCGTCTATCTCATGGTAACCGGGCATAATACTATAGATATTGGCCTCCTTAACCGCCGCCTCAAAAGGATAAAGATGATCTTCCCTCAATTCTCTTTCTCCTACCAATGCCGGAGCAATGTTAATTCCGGCTTCGGGCTTGGAATAGGCGACAAAATGCTTTCCCATGGCCGCCAGCTTTCCAGGAGCTATCCCTTTGGAAGATTGTTCCGGCTCGCCTTGTAACCCTTTCACGAAAGCCACACCCATCTCCTTTACCAGATAAGGGTCCTCGCCATAGCATTCTTCGACACGTCCGTACCGCGGATCCCTGGCTATGTCGAACAAAGGAGAAAGAGCCTGATCCACACCGGCAAGTAAAGCTTCCTGGGCTATCACGCCTGCCATCTCCCTGATCAGCTCCGGATTCCAGGTCGACCCTAAACCGATCGATTGAGGGAAAATTGTAGCCCCTAGCGCCATGTGTCCGTGCAGGCACTCGGCAATCTGAATAGCAGGAATGCCCAACCGGGTCTTTGTCCGCAGATACTGATCGGCCGCTTCCGAATAAGCAGCAATCTTTCCGTGTTCGATAAAGGGACTTTCCAGGCAACCGATGCTCTCTCCCCCAAAAAGGGCTTCCAATGAACTCTCCGTCACCTTTCCTTTTTCGTTGGTTTTCAGTCCGCTAAGACTTTTCATATTCAACTGGGCCACTTTTTCTTCCAACGTCATACGCCCCAGCAAATCAGTGACGCGTTGTTCTACGGATAATTTCGGATCTTTGTAAGGGAGATCTGACGTAGCCGCCAGAGAATGAATGCCTAAACTACAACTCAGATATAGGCAGAATAGCATTGTTTTTCTTTTCATGATATCATTGTTTTTTTCATACAGCAAACAGAAAGTGTAAGTTAAAACAAAAATATAAAGAACTATCCCAATAATAAATAGCAAATAATTGCTTATTTCGTGGATTATTATTGTTTACTTTACAGTATCAACCCGATTATACGTATTATGGCAAAAGTAGAACTTGGTTTTTCCGGCGAACGTTTCATTTATCTGCCGATTCCTATGATCAATCTGATGGAAGACAGTCCACTCACAGGCGACCTGTATCTCTATTCGATGGGATTTTTTGCGCGTGCCTCCCACCATTATATAAATCGCCCGGAAGGATGCGATGAATATCTGTTCATCTATTGCAAAGACGGGCGGGGATGGATCGAACTGTATGGGAAACGGAAAATGCTGGAAGCAAACCAATTCATCATATTACCCCGTAACATTCCGCATGCTTACGGGGCGGATGACGAAGATCCCTGGACTATTTACTGGTTACATTTCAGAGGGGATAAAGCTCCGCTTTTCTCTTCCCGTTTCGATAAACCGACATCGGTTCCCCCCTCTGCACAATCACGAATAGAGGAACGGATCGACTTGTTCGAAGAGATGTTCAATACCCTGAACGAGAGTACGGATATGGATCACATGCATTATGCGAACTTGTGTTTTGCTCATTTCCTGGGATCATTTCTTTTTATCCATATTTACCGCAGGCAGTTCCGCCCAAAGGAATATTCGGAAAACATTATCAACCGGGTAGTACATTTCATGAACGACAATATCGAATCCAACCTGAAACTGGCTGATTTCGCAAAGTTCTGCGGTTATTCGGAGTCTTATTTCTACCGTAAGTTCGTCAAAGAGATCGGGCATCCCCCTATGGACTATTTTATCCGCCTGAAAATAGACAAAGCCTGCAAGCTACTGATCCAGACAGATATGAAAGTGAATCAGATCGCTCACAAGCTGGGCTTTAAAGAGTCTCAATATTTTTCCCGGACGTTCTCCAATGTGATGGGATTTTCCCCGCTGGAGTTCAGGAAGCAGAATTTCAAACTATAACGAGAAATAGCTGCTGCAGTCATTTCCTGTGGTTGCTGCAACCATTCAAAACCACTGCCACACCTGTCAAAACGGACTGCAGCAGCCAGTTTTGACAAGTGTGGCAGCTATTTCTTTCCACTCTCATTCATTACGGATCGGTAGCGGAGGGCTATCTACCGGATTTTCATTATGCCAGCTATCTTCTAAAGGTACGCCTCCCAGATTCTGACGAATCAACTTTAAGCCGTACATCGGCGAATTCCAAACACTGACGATAACACCTTCGGAGCCTCTGTCCGGTAATAATTCTACGTACTTATCGATATACTCTTCAAAAACAGTCAATGCTTCATTACAGATATCGACGACACGTTGTTTATCTTTTGCCGTCATCTTCTGTTCATCGATTGTTCTGATTGCTGTCGCTACTTTAAAGGCTTTCAGATAAATAACGGTTGCCGCTGTTTTATTTTCCAACAGGCTCAAGACATCACGAGCAGATTGAGAAGAGTTTTTATCCAACAAGCCCATCAGTTGCCGGTCAGCAGACTCGTATCCGGCCATTGCCTTATCTATGTTGTCTACATTCATCCATTTGAATAAACCAGCATGCCGCCAACCACCTGTCCAGCAAAAACCAATGTTGCCTAAACCACCGGTAGAGAAGCTATCCAACTGATTGATTTCTTTCATAACAGCAGCAAAAGCCTCCGGAGAAGTTATCCCCAGTCGACGGGCGTATGCCTGATAAAAATCATCCAATCGCATGGAACCGTTCAAGACTACTTCAGAGGCAAAACGTGCCGTTACCCGATTCTCACAAGTACGCCAATGGTTGAAACAAACGGATGGTAATTGCTCGTCTCCCATTAACCGGTCTGTATATGCAAACAAACCGTTAATACCCTCGATCGCATTCTGTTGCAAGTACATCAATCCGTCAAACTCAATCCATGAATAGATTTCCGTAGACTTCATATCCGATATAGCTTGTATGTTATTGCGGACAGCCCGGTTTACCCCATCACTTCCATGAGAGGGCATAACGGCTACAGTAACCTCCGGCATCATTTTACGAACAAGGTGATAAGCGGCTTTCGAATAACCGGTCGTACAATAAATGCCCAGCTTAAATTCTTTAGAAAACAAGCTCGTGTCCTGTTTCAACTGCTTAACCGCTTCCATATTATTCCCCAGTTGAGAATACAAAGCATTCAAATCAGCCTGAGGAACCAATGTAGTAGACTGAATCAGAGTATCATTCAGGATTGTTTCCCCGAAATACTTCGTCAGCGTTTCCACCACCTCTTCTTTCGTACAACGAGGTCCCCAGCCGCCCATCTCTTCCGTGATCAACTCCAAAGCATCGATGGCCGGATAAGCTTTCAATATTTCTTTAGCCGTTGACACTGTTTGTTCCAGCGGCAGCTGACGCGGTTCAATAGAAAATTGTATCTGTAAGCCCAGGCTTTTGGCATAGGTCAATAATTCGTTCATCCACTCCATCGACTTCTTACTTTTGAGCGGCTTGTCGAAATAGATCTTTTCCATAGAAGGAATACAGAACAGCGAATCATTAAAGCGGACATGCTTTTTTATGGATTCATTATCCTTATAATAGTGAGGACTATCATAGAAGTAATTTCCTCCATAGAGAATAGAATCACCCTGGGGCTGTTCATGCCAAAACCCGGGATAACTATGAACTGCCAGTTTATTAAACCGTAAACGGACTAAATTATTCACGTATTCTTTCGCCTCATCCATCGGGTAAGAAGAGATATCCATCGGGAAATTGACATGTTGACGAATTCCTCTCCACCGTACTTTAGGGACTGTCTTTATATCCACCTGGCGGATTGCATCAAAGTCGAACCTTTCCGGGACCATTGTTTGAGAGATATCAAATGTATATCCCAATGTTTCCAACAAGGTATAAACGGCATGGGAAAGGGAAATGGCATCTCCACCACTCAACACAAAGTGGTTTGGAGAAGTCGCCTTGCAGGCAAACTCCCCTTTATGGAAACTCGTATCACAGACAAAGTCAAAAGAGAACTTCTCATACACCTTCTCTTGTTTCATTGCCAGCTTCATAAAATCAGTAAGTTCCTTTTGTGCAAAATGAATAGCAGCCGACTCCGGAAATCCTTTCACCTGTATAGATACAGGCTGGCTATTGCATTGCACCAACAGGGCTATCGCTAATAGCGACAAGCCCCATGATAAACAGATCTTTTTTATATTCATTATCCTATCGTATGTATTAGATATTCACCTCCTTTGTTTCACCCGGATTCAAATAGAGCGACTGCATACCGACCACGTCTGTTGGCATAAGCGTCTTACGTGCCTCTTTGGATGTTTCCGAATAGATCTTTACTTCGGCCGGATAAACCGTAGGATTAGTTACTTTCAGCGTCATACGTCCATCACTACTTCTCATCTTTTCTACCTTCAGGTGGTCGAATACAGTAACCTCCTGCCGGTCTGTTTGTACATAAATACTCGGAATCTGGGTAACTGTCAACAAGGCACCCACTTCACACCAAGAGCAAGAGGCAAAGATATTGCCGCCAACTCCACCTTTACCTTCCCAATCACTCAAATTGACACGCTCACACATTCCTCCCCAAGGCATGGAACCGATCGGGCATTCCTGGCGACTGACATATTGAGGTAATCCATGAGCTATATCTTCCAACAAATCAAGCGCACGCCTGTCTGCCGTCGCACGATAATATTTCAACAAACTATGTCCAGACCAAGTACAGATACCAGGTGCACCATGTTTGTTGGCTACACTCGCCCAAACTGCACCGGTAGCATGAGCACCCGCTTTCTCCATAGCTGATCCTTCAGGAAAGTGAAAATCGTAAGAGACTGTCCAACTGACACAAACCGGCAACAATTCTGCTGCATATCGTAACCACTCTTTATCCCCCGTCTCTTCATAAAGCACCGTAAAAGACTCGAATAAAGCAAAAGCCGACTCACTATCCGGTGTTGACAAAATCTCACCCGGTCCCCCGGTAGTGTAGCCCTTCTTGACATACTTATCATAGAACCAGCGTCCCCCTAGTATGGCTACCTCCAGGTAACGCGGGTTATTATAGGTCTTAGCCGCCATAGCCAAACCGGCAGGAACAATAGCCCCGGCGCATGAATTACCTATACAAATATCACCAGTCTCCACATCTACGAACTGACCGAACTGACCATAATTATCCCATAGACGGACAAAAGCATCCGCCTGTTTGCGTGTACCTTCCTTCCAAGAATCTTTTATCTGTTCACCCCTCGACTTCAGCAGATTCATCTGTAATTGCGCAAGGTACAACCAGTCACCTTGGGAGCGGACAAAGGTTACATTATCTTCCAATGGCTTCCCGTACCCAAATCCATAGAACTCTTTGCCATCGCCATAGGCATAAAAGAAACCGGACTTGGCTTGCGTGCGATCATAAATAGCATCCAGGTTCTTCAAGGCACGCTCCTTATCTAAATCAGTTCCCCTCAAAAGGATAGGATAAGTAGCCTGGCCACCTCCGCACCACCCCAGTTGCCAAATGAAGTTCCAGGTTGCTTTATCTTTTACATCACTCAACCAATACATATTGATACGATCATCCCAGCGGCGAGTTTGGTACAGATTATTCATCAACGTCCACAAATGGCTATAAGGTACCACGTCATGACGTTCACTCTTATTGAAATCCTTACGAACCTCTACAAAACGATCCATCATATCATTCAACCGTTTTGCTTTAAAGTCGTACACACGGCAAGAGATAGACACTCTTTCTCCCTCTTTCAGGGTTGCCGGAATATCAGCTCCATTGCCTGTACGTGTAACAGGAGCCGTGATAGAAAAAGTGGCCTCCGAACGATCTTCATTTTCCTTTATGGTCAAACCATAATCCCCTAAATCATTTCCCTGGTTGGTCTGTACCATCCAAGCCTTACGATCCTTTTCCGAGAAGTAAGCCATCAAAGGAGTGGATGCGTTACCGGAAGTCAACTCAATCGGTTTAGACGGTTCGCCTTTCCTGCCCAATGTAGGCTGAGAAGAGGTGACAGTCGTAGGCATATCCACACGCCACTCGGCTTTGTCATACCAAAAAGGAGGATAACCGATATTCTTGGTAGCAAACCGGTTCCCGTCATAGACGATAGCAGGGACAAAGACATAATTATCCGGTGTCCACTCGTCCATTTCAAAATCTACGGCAAACGAGACATTCTCTGCCATCCCTTTTTTCAACTCCCAGGTAAAAGTATAATCAAGTGCTGTTTTGTCGCCTTGTACCTGTTGTTTATCTGTTCTCAATACCCACTGACACCCTTTGGAGTCTGTTACTATCGAAGTTCCCTTCTCCTCAAAAGAGGTAGAAGCTACTACTTTATTATTTTGATGATATCTTACCAAAGGTTTGATATTCCCTGTAGCATAAGCACTACTCAACGAAAATACCGATGCCATCCATAAACCAGTAATAATTAATTTGTTTCTCATGATGAATGTTTTTTACTTACTCTTTGCAATTTTCAAACAAGCGCCTCCGCCTGGTGCCAACGTAAGCGTAATCGTATCCTTACTGGTCACCTCTTTTTTCGAAGCTTTATACGTTTCCCGATTGTTTAGATAATGCCCATTATCTCCATCCTCCACAATCTCAGCCGAATAGTTACCTTCAGGCAGAAAATCAAGTGGCAAGCTAATAGTACGACCGGATTCATTCGTGGCTGCACCTACCAGATATGCCTCCTCCGTCTGACGCATCATGACTATGTATTCGCCAATTACACCTTGCAAAGTACGACTCTCCTTCCAAGGCATCTTCTGGGAAGATATGAAGTCAAGCAATTCCGGATATTTCTTATAATACTCAGGGATATCCGGAAGAATGGTGGCACCGGAGAAGGTGATCAAGGTACGGGCCGCCTCTGACACGACGGTCGAAGGACATTCCTGATTATTGTCCACGCGGGTAGTAGGGCCCTGGCGCAAGTCAAACATACCGTTGTTCATATCCAGCGGACCGGCCACCATATTGACGAATACGGAAGTGACGAAGGTCTTCGGCTCGAACACGCGGTGAGCGTCCAACTGGGCAAAATTGTATTCGCGCGTGACGGCATTCGGCCAGGTACGCATCTGCCCGTAAGGATGCACAGGACCGTCATGATAATCCACCAGCAGATGATTCTGGGCACATAATTCGGTAATCATCCGTGTACGATGGTTTTTCACCTCCTGCGTTCCGCTCATAAACCCGTATTTCACACCGGCAGCACCCCATTCGCCATATTGCTTCAGAGTCTCCTCGATGGGGTATTGACGTCCTCCCACATCATTCAGATACAGCCAGATGCCTACGCCCTTTTCCTTGCCGTATGCAATCAGCTTTTGCACATCGCGTGCCTTGTCTCCCTTCGTCGGATCGGAATCCGATTCAAACTCAGGACCGTACCAGTTGGCATCCAGCACCAGATATTTGAAGCCTTGTTCGGCGGCGAAGTCAACCATCCGAATCCAGGAAGGGTAAGACATCGTATATTTGAAGCCTTCCCATTCCGCCCCGTCAATACGCCAATCCCACAGGGCGACACTCGGTTTCACCCAGGAGAAGTCATACGAGGGATCCGGGTCGGGGTTGAGAAGTTCTATTAAATGCGAGTCGACCAGTTCGCCCGGTTGGTTGCCGTGCATGATGACACGCCAGGCGGAGGCGTATCCGGGGACCAGGGTAGCCGGTTTGGAGGCAACGGTAAATTCCGTTTTCCCTTTCTCCGACTTCAACCGGAGCGGTTCGCCCGTACGCAGGTCTGCCTCATGGATAGCCATAAAATGGCGGTCGCCGGCTTGGATCGTCATTACCGGCAATCGTTCCTCTCCGGTTTCCGTCAGTCTTTCCGGACCAAGGTTGTGATATTCGCCGTTGTAATACCATGCCGTATAATCGCCGGCAAAGTTGTAGGAGGTTTCTTCCGATTCCACCTTGGCCTCTCCCGCCAGATCTTCAGGAATACGGTATTGGAAAGCTACGCCGTCGTTGTAGGCGCGTGCTACCAAGGTTATCTTTTCCGGGAAAGCACCCTTACGGCTCAATTCAAGGACCACCTCATTGAAATGGTCATCCACCTCCGTACGTTTTCCCCATATCGGTTTCCATACATCGCGCACTTTTCTCTTGGAGACATCATTGACTTTCCAGCCTTCGCCCGGTATGTCATCGTCCCCAACCAAGTCAAAGCCCAATTCGGATTCGTTGATGAGCGGAGTGCCTTCCGCCTGGAAAGAATAGGTCCACTCTCCCTCCTCATTCGGACGGAGTTGCATAACCAGGTTGCCGTCGGGTGAGGATAATGTATAGTCGTTATTTGTACATGATGAGCACATTCCCAATAGAACGATCAGAAAGGCTCCTGATAGAATTCGTTTATTCATTCTGTTTCTTATAAAGTGTTTGTATCTTGTTATTTCTTCAATCGTTCCCGACTTTTCTGTTGATACCCAAAAAGAACTCATGCATCTGTACTTCATACTCATCCGGTGTCGTATGCCACTCCGAAAGACGTGTAACTCCTGTCTCACGGCAAAGGGCAACGAACTCATCCAGACGAGTCAGAATTTCCGGACGCGTACGCCATTTTCCATCTATCTGTTCGAAGCAACGATTCTCTGCTGTTCCTCTTTTTTTCGCTATATTAAACAAAGCATACGTAAGTGGCATATGAGCCACCTTTACCCGTTGTAATATTTCCGGTTGTCCGTCGACGGCCTTCATTGCCTGAGCAAATATAGCTTCATAACGCTCCATCAACTCATCCCGCAAGAAACCTTTTTCGCAATAATCTTCCGGATTCATAAAGATACCCAACTTCTCACTGGAAGCCTCCAGTTCATCATGCATCAGATCGATATACCGGCGGATATAAGGGGCAGCCTCGTGGTAATAGTGTTTCAAGAAATCATCCATTTCTGCATTGATGTCGCAATTGGGATTCCAAAGCAAACGAGCAATCAAATACTGGCGCAATTCATAAAACTCACCGCCTATCTCCCGGTTCCCTTGTTGGAAATGGGCATTCGTTCCATTCTCTACGAAAAACCGAATGTTCGGTTGCAAGACCCGTAAGTTAGGGAACGGACTTACCAGGTTTCTAAACTGTACGACATAATCCCAAATCATAATATCCCGAGTCAGTTTACCCCAGGCACGAAGATCGTCACCAAAGTTATCATTCGGATTGGTGGCAATAGGTGCTTGGCGCTCCGACTCAATATTACAAAGCATAATCTGCACATTTTCACGCGGAACGATTGAGCGAGGCGGTTTACGGCTATATTGATAGGCTAACGTTGAAATTACTTTGTCGGGGAAACGCTCGGCCACCCGATTCACAAAGTCCAAGACCGAACCGCTGTGACTTTTTTCCTGCTCATCCAATTTCGCACATTTCTCACAACGGCAATACCCATAGTTGTCATTCTGGCTGACCGACCAGTAGGTGGCTTTCGGAAACTGTGCCATCGCATCTTTCAAATTCTTCACCAGTACATCAAAAACCCCGGGATTGGAAAGACACAACTGAGCCGGATTTCTCTTTCCGTCAATCAACGCATAATATTCGGGATGTGTTTTAAAATATTCAGCAGGCGGAACCAACAATTCAAATGTATGAACCATATATCCCCATTCACCATCCGTCACGCCGTCTAATGTACAATGATCGATCTTATGCCAATCAGAGTAGAACGGATCAAACGCATCACGATAATGCGTATCACGGAATAGATTAACCGGTACCTGTGTATCATCTATCTTCCCAACCTCAACCTGTTCAAGTTTCGGATACTCTAATACCTTGGATGAAAGACAACGATATCCAAGATATTGATCAAAGAAAGAATAAACTCCGTATAATGTTCCTTTATCTTTGCCACCAACAATCGACAACCGTCTTCCTTCTGTTCGAATTGTAAATCCGTCTTCTGCAAGTTGAGTTGTATCAATATCGGTATGCGAAGAGGCACCTATCAAAATTTCATGCCGCCCGTCAGACTCCGTATCCAAAACCACCGGTAAAGTAACACCGCTACTCAAAGCCAATAACCGGCTAAACTCATTAGCGGCATGTCGTTCATTTTCTGTAGCATCCGAAGATACTACAATTACATAGTCACTTCGTCCCTGGTCAGCTAATATTAATGGACCATTTTGACAAGAGAGGAGCAGCGACATCGCCACTACCCCTCCAAGTATTAAAAGTTGGTATATCTTCATCGTTTATTTATATTTGTTTTATAAGCATCTCGATTGCACAAAAACGGATAATATTTCCTTAAATTACCAACAAATGTAAATAGCTTTTAGAGCATACAAAATAGCAAATAATTGCCAATTGGGTGGATTATTATTGCTTATTACATCACTTTATATTGTAAGAAGGAATAATCTGCCGGATTGGCAATTGTAAAAGTAACAAAACCATCCTTCGATACCTCTACTTCTTTTGTCTGCTTACTTTTCAAGTTGGATATTTTCAACTTCTTTCCTGCCAAAAATTTCAATTGAATCGGTTTGTTAACCTCTCCATTATGTAACTCCCGGAACAAAAGCAGATAGCCTTCATCCTGCTTGTCTTTGATAAACTGGAAACCTGCCCAACTAGCATTAGTCGGTGTCTCGCCTATCGGAAAACTATAGCAGTCAAACATCTTCTCGCGATGCTCCTTATACAGGGAGATAAGGGATTTCAACTCCTGCCTACCAGCTTCATCCAGATATTGTGCACTCTGGAAAAAGACAGGAATAAACGGCAATCCCATGGCAAAGCAATAGCCATGTCCATGTTTATCGGCATCGCTATAGCGTGTATCGACCCGCTTCGGGTTCTGTAGTAAGACCTGCAACTTATTACTATTGAAATATTTACTCATCAGCCAATGTTGCCGTAACACATGATAAGGCACCATGATCAGATGTTCCGGCAACGCCTCCTGTATATTCTGGAAATAGATGCTGCCATATTCTTTTGCATAATACCAGCCATATCGCGGATCATCATACTCCGGGCAGAAGGAAAACTGCGTCTTCATCCAGGAGCTTTTCATGATTTCACGGATATTCTTAAACCGGTTCTCAAATGCCTCCCGGTTATTCAAATGATCGAAATCGACTTTCCAGGTAACGACATTTGCTTCTTTCAGATTGAGTAACAGGTCCTGTTGTTTGGCTCGTTGGATAGCCACCCACAGGCCCAGTTTCACTTTATTCTTTTTACATACCTCATTGATCTTTTTCCATCCATCCGGATAGCTTGGACGGAACACTTCCTTCTCTCCTCCCCACGGGTTGATCTGCCATCCATCGTCGATACGGAGTACATCTACCCCCAGATCGGATAATAAAGGTATTTCTTTCAACAGATAATCTTCCTGTGCAAATTGTCCGCCGCCCGGATTAGCCGGTCCCCATGTATCATTTATGATCATGATATCCCGTTCCGGAAACACCGGATAGCGAGCACGGTCAAACTGTTTCAAAGCCAGCTGCATACCATCATTTCCTCCGGAGTAGACAATCGTCCAATTCGCCCAGCACTCCCGGAAGCGGTCGGAAACAATTTCGTCAGGATTCAATCCCCATCCGGTCACAAACAATCCCCTTGGACCTGCATAGAAACTCCCTGTATTATGTCCCTGCTGGTTCACACATTTATGAGATTCTTTGACAACCATCACTCCTTCATCTCCATATTCGGTACAAACGCCACTAGCCCAATTGATGTCTTCATCCTGAAAAACAGGATAACCGACAACCACTTCTTCTTTCAACATATCCCGACTCTGGTCGTGACGGGATCCGGGGTCATTGAAATATCCCCAGTAACGCCGCTGATTCTTCACAGAGAAGTCCAGTGGCAGATATTCCGCCCGACCGCTGGGTACGGATAGTGTATGTCCAAAGTAATTCCGCGTCGTTTCCTTATCGGGCAATCCTTCCGGATTAAATCCGTCCATCGCCTTCACCTTCAATTGTACCCGAACTCCCGGAGCATCCGGAAAAAGCCAGACGACATGTTGTACCTCCAGCCTTGCCGAATCATAGCGAAAATGTGTTGTCACCTCCAAATACCGATTGATAAATCCATCATCGTCACTCTCACGAACATCAAAAGAAACAAAAGTAGCTTTTGAGTTCGGATGAATAGCTCCCGGAAGGTCCCAGTCGCAAGTAACCTCCAGATGTGTTTTACTCCATTCCTTATTCAACGACAGATCCTTAACGGCTACTGTCTTTAATCCTGTTTTATTCAGGCACCATTTCCTCTCGATCTTACCGGTAGAAGCGATTAAGGTATCTCCGGAAACAGAGACTGAGGCGGATTTTAAGTGTTTATTATATCCTGACGGAAAGGTCTGCGCACTGATACTGTTAACACATAAAAAAGAGCAGAGAGCCAGCCTATAAATATTCATTTTCATAACCATACATACATTAAATCTTATTTCTCTACAATATGAACCCTCTGTTTGGATTTTTTCTCAAATGAAGGTTTATGTTCCCATTTTCCCTGTCGATACATTCCGGATACTGCATTGTTTCCAAACGTATAAAGTTTAAACGACACATCCCAGTCTTTCGGGAAAGCAGGTAACACATAGATTGAATTACCATATGACTGTAGAATCATATCTTGTAATGTCATCAACAAATTTCCGCCATTATCCTGATCAGGACTCCAGTCGAAATTAGGTCCCCAATAAGCCGGGAAACGATGATTCGGATGTTTATTCCGGATTTTTGCTAACACATTATCACGAGACTCTTCCGTCAGTCCTAAGCGGGCAGCCTGTTGTCCATCTTGTGTCCACCCAATTGTGTTACGGATCACCCGGCTGTTGTAAGTATCGATACCGACCTGTTTATCCGATGTCGATACATTACACAGAGGAAAAGGAAAAACAACATACAATTCCGGATTCTCCTGATTAGTCTTCTTACTTGAATCATATTGTTCAGCCGCAGTAAATACAGATTTTCCATCTTTTTGCAGAACTGGTATCTCCGGTAAAGATCGTTGCAACTCTTTCCAGAATCGACGATCTTCCTGCGTTCCGCAACCAGTAGGTAAGTTCAACAGATTATTTACGACATAATGCAATCCGGCCACATTGGGCAAATCGTTTACTACATTTTCCCAATACATTTCCAACGAATGCGTTGGTGTAATACGCATCTTACCTTTCTCGTCACGAGGGAAGAAAGAACTATAGAATTTCAATATTTCCCGAGACATCGGGATCAACGTATCATTAGCAAAAGTGATATCACCTGTATAATGATAATAATCATACATCAAAGCAGCTATCTCCAAACCAGAACTCCAATAATAACGGACATAAGGATTATCTATTTCTCCTGTTTTCAGTTTACTGCGATCCCAACCATAACAATGATTGGTAAACGTACCGAAAATAGTAGATGTTTCCGGATTTACTGCGCCGTCGACACCAAAGAATACCTGTGCATTCTTCTTCAACATTGGCAAATTAGAAAAATAATGACGGAACAGTACGCGCATCATATCATAATCGCCGCTTTTCAACATCGGATGATAAACTAGTCGAGTATTCTGCCACCAATAGTCCGGTCCCCACAAACGAAAATCCGGATTATAAGCCATTCCCGGATCAGTGTAAACCGGATCTACCGTAAAGATCGAACCATTAAATTTAATCGGATAGTTTCCACGGCCACCGCAAGCCGTCATCCAGCTTTGCAGGATATATACCTGTGTCAGTTGCTCGCCAGTAATCCGGTCAGGGGTACCTATCGTTATATAACTTTTGTCCCAATATTTTTTCCACCAGTCAGCAGTACGTTGTGCAGCTGTTTTAAAAGAGGGAGCCTGTTGCAGAATATATTCCGTATGGTCTATCCATTCTTGCTCTGTACGGGTCTGCTCCGTATAAGCAACGATCTTCAGGCAAAAATCATTGACTGCCGAACCAGTTCCGATAATAGTAGGCGTATATTTAACAAAGTCTTCTCCCGACACATTATATCCCATCGTACGGTAGATAAGAGGATCTTTATCCTGATTATTTTCATCTTCCAGCTCCTGCAACTTCAATGTAAAAGGATAAATAGAATGTTCATTCCGATGGTATACAATCAGATTCTTATTGATATCCTTCACCACATCTGCATATTCCATCGCCAAGGAATCATACGGACACTGCTGCAACGCAAAATGCCGTTCAGATACAGGAAGCAAACGTGTCTGCGTACGCCATATCTCGGAAGAGACCGTTACTTGTACGGGAAAAGTAGACGTTCCCTGCAGATAAACTACTGGCAATTTGCTGTCCACGAGAAAGTCCAGCGTTATCTTATCCTTATTATCATTGATCTCTATTTCGATCTTACCCTCTTCCAGATTAAGAAATTGTCTGAAAGAAACATCTTTACCCTGTAAGGACGGATAAAACGAAACCCGGAGCCTCCCCAGTTTATACAAGGCACCACTTTCCGCCCAGGCATCTGTACGCGACAGGTAAAACAGTAAATTTCCGTTCTTCTCCATCCATACATTACCCCCCACTTCTCCATTACCGATCGGCATAGCTCCCGAAGAGTTTCCTGACGGACTATCCCATATCACTGAATAGTTATTGACCACATCCGATTGTGCATAGAGCACTGATTGAATAAACAGCAGCAATGTTGCCACATATAGACTATTTTTCATTTGCTGGTATTATTTGATTTGTTTTTTCATATATGCCACTGATAAATAAGGGTACAACAGATATTGTAATATCCACTTTAAGTTATAGACAAATATAACAGGTATTCATTCCACAAAAAATAGCAAAAAACTGTCTATTATGTGGATTATTATTGCCTAGACTAAGAAGATGCTTAATATTCCAACTTCAATGTAATTTGTCCATAAGGGTTTATCACCAAATTACCGTCGGTTCTTTCTCCGGCTATCTCCTCCCGACCACAAACAGAGACACGTGCCGGGGTCTTTTTGGGGAAAGATAGCTTTACACTTTCCTCTTTGTCGGATAAAGAACGGAGACGGACGATCAAAGTATGATCGGTTTCCAGGGACTTGATGATCGTCGAATAAACCTTCCGGTTGTCGATAGCGATCAGAGGCTGTACCTGTGGATCTTTATCGGCTGTAACATATACCAGCGGCTGCGACTGCTCCATACCGAAACGGTTGGCTTCCACCACATCGTAGGTTTCATGCGGATACAAACGGTAACGGAACCGGACAGGACCATCCTGTGTCAACGGGAAGTTGGTAACCCAATGATTATTCATCGCCCAAGAATAGATAGTAGAACTAGTTTCTAGTTTAGTTATCCAATTTCCTCGATTTCCCCATTCCGTTACAAGATTAGCCGTACGATTGCCATATTCAAACAACGGAACATCCAATGAACACCAAGTAACACCATGCGTATCATTCGATACGTCCAACCAACGTTGCATTGCCAGCCAGTTTCGGTTTCCTTGCGCCCACTGGTCTTTCTCCACTTCCATCACACCCCATGGAATATCTACGCGGGTCTTTGAGTCCGGCAGATTGAAAGCAAAGCCGAAATGAATGCCGTCTTTCTCCACCAAAGGCAGTTTATCTACGACATTGGATATTTCCACCCACGGTTGTCCTGCCTGCAAACGCACCGAACGGGAGATACTCCTGCAACCGGTAGCTTTCGATGTCACACACAATTCTACAGCCAAAGGACCTTCTTCCACTACTGCTACAGAAACAACCGTGTCCCCCTTAGGCTCATCCACATTACCCGGCAACCAAGAGAAAGTATTAGCTCCCTCTCCGATATAATTATAAGTAGAACCATTCTTCAACAGAGAAACTATATTTCCGGTAATCCGATCCACATGAACCGCCAGACAATCGTTTTTCAATGTAGTTCCCTCTATTTTACAACTACCCAATAATGAACATTTTCCTTCTACTACCCGAATATGACTGGATTCCAATGCCGGTACATCAGGAACGTACACCAGCAACTCGCCTGTAGAAATACGCTGTGAAAGAAGTTCCTTCCCTTTCGAATCAAGCACTTTATCGCCTCTCAAACTTTCCTTGGCCGTCAGCCTAATCACACCGCTCTGCGGCCAGGAATGCGTATTAAAGACAGCGATACCTCCGTTTGCCGGGCCTTCCTTAGGACCCAGTGCCCCATTCGACTTATCCGTAGCAGGAGCCAGCGATTCATCCAGCATATCGATCGAACGATCTTCGGCTTCATGGAAGTAAGACTGTTTCACTTTCCAGATGGCATCCTGGAAATAGGGTTCGGTAGGGTTCTCAAAGCACCAGGTATGTTCCGAGCCTAAAAGGATATAACGCCAGGCTTCATCGAAATCTTCACGTGGAGCTTTACCACCGTCTGCCAGCATAGACCAGATCGTTTCTGCCTGCACCAATCGTTCTTTGGCATTTCGATTTTTGGCAGTTAACTCAGCCGCCGTACCCAGACCGTCCGTCCAGTATTCGGTATAGTCGCCGGAAACGACCGGCAGCTGGTCACCGTATTTCTCTTCTATCATCGACATGATCTCATGACCGCCGCTGATAATAATTTTCGGATAAGCATATTTTTCATTCCACTCTTTCACCGCAAAGGGGACATCGGCATCCAACGGGTTGTTATCCCACAATGACCAGGAAAGAACGGTATAATCATACGGATAATTCTCTTTTTCCAACGCCGTCAGTTTCTCGGTAAAATCGACATTGGCATATCCCATACGAATAACCTTCGGTACTTTTGCCGGGTCACGTTGTCCGAACCAGGGACGCCCGGTCTCTCCCCCTTTTCCCATACTGCCGCTATTGGCATAGCCGCCCGGCTGCAGGAACAGCACCTTCGATTTGCCGTCGGGACCTACCCACCAGAACGGTTTCCCGTCCATATTCTTATGAGCATTCCCCGCCCGGTCGGTATTGGGCCATGAGATAATATACTTGACACCCTCCTGCGCCATGACAGGGATCAATCCCCAGGACATACCCGGTATATCGAATTGCTGGAAAACATCCGAAGGTTGCCCGCTCAGCCGTTGCATCTCGCGGGTAAATTTGAAGACATGGAACAACTCCTCATCGGCACAGGTGCTGGTATTCAGGTTCAGATAGCTGGCATCCAGGCAAATCTGTCCTTTCTTCATGGCTTCGACCAGTTCACCCCGCATCTCCGGATTGGATTGCCACAACCGTTCCATAGGCCAGCCTACTTCCGGATTCCAGACAAAACGGGCACCGTC
>OGIE01002998.1_pt1 | contig 19313 bp, 10 predicted proteins | sample 1571581 | NCBI WGS metagenome assembly OGIE01 (sample SAMEA2582021, study PRJEB24529) | metagenome | biome: Human gut stool | place: China | collected 2011
CCCCCCCCGGAGTACCGATAGGGTCACCAGCGCTGCCGCGGCCATGCGTTTAAGTGCTTTTTTCATAAATAAATCAGGTTGTGGGTGAAAATGGTTATTTCTTCTTGAGCCGGAACTCCACGGGCTGTCCGTGGCGGCAGGTTATCTTCAGCAGCGTTCCGGTGTCGTGGGAAACGGCCTCCACGCCGGGATATTGTGCGGCAAGCTCCCATGCGCCGTCCAAAAGCACCTCTTTTTCGATGGGGCGGCTCTCCTGACGCGTGGTGTAGGTCTTCTCCGTGAGGCCGAGGTCGGGCGTGCAGACGCTCATCACGACCTGTCCGTCCGTGTCGGTGCGCTCCATGACGATCGACTCTCCGGTCGCTTTGCGCACAAGCCCCTGGCCCGTGTATTCCCCGAAGCAGACGTAGCCCGTGATGCCCGTGGCGAGGTCCTTCACGACGTGGGCCGTGTTGTCCCGGCGCAGCACTTCGTAGCCGTCTTTCTTGATCAGGCGCGTGATCTCCTTGTTCGTGGGCTGGATGTAGACCGCATATTCGTAGGCGGCCTGCTTGGGAGCGCGGCCGTGGTCGATCCAGGCCGTGGCGAAGTTGCCCGTCTGGGGTGCGCGGGTCTTGTCGTTGGGCGAGGTCTGCTCCTTTTTGGTGATGTTCACCGCTGCGGCGTTCTTCACCACGTAGAAATTGCCCTTCGTGTCGGAGAGCGCCAGCCGCTCGCCGCCTCTGGAGAGGTTGAGCGGGAAAGCGTCGTAAAGCTCGCCGTCGACTTCTATCTGTTCGGCCGGGCTGTCCATCCGCAGCTGGAAAAGCGTCGTTTCGGTGGGGTATGCCTGGTTGTCGTTGTCGATGCCGCTGCCGAGGAAGACCATCCGGTTGTCGAAGCAGAAGACGGATTTGTATGCCGTGGCCCCGGGGGTGAAGTTCTTGCGGTCCTTTTCGACGAAGTGCAGGGCCAGTATGCCGTTGCGGCCTTCGAGCGACGAGGCGCCCGAGAAGCGCTCGGGGTTGCGCTCCATGAGCGTCCCCGGCAGCGGGCTTTCCAGTTCGGGGTAGGGCAGATGGATGGTCGTGGCGCCCGGCACGCGGTTCCAGTCCCAGCCCTCCTGCACGAATCCGCTCGCCGCGGCCGAGACGGGATTGCCCGAACCGATGATCGGCGCCGAACCGTAGCTCTGGTAGCGTCCGTAGCGGTTGTCTTTGGTATAAATCTCCGATCCCCAGACATCGGTGTTGAATGCTTTGAGCGTCACCATCCAGTCGCCGCGGCGGTGGATGCCCGCGGCCCCGTAGTTATAGACGAAGAATCCCGAGGGCGTGGGACCCGCCGAAATCCCCTCTTTCCTGAAGAGGCTGTTCAGCTCCTTGTCCGTGCCTTTCAGGCGCAGGTAGGCGCCCGCCAGTTCGGGGTCCGCGCCCTTGCCGCTGCCCGTCAGGTCGCCCAGCGCGGCCAGATAACCGAATGCGTTGACGTCGGCGTCGGGGATGCGGCCGTTCTTGCCGAAGGGATGGCGGCCGGCCAGGCCGAGTCCCCAGTCGCGCAGATCGGTGTAGCTGGCCATGGTCATCAGCGCCAGCTTGAAGTTGCGGCGCGCCTGCTCCGAGAGGGTGAAATCCGTTCCCCGGGTTGCTTTGCAGAAGTAGCCGATCATGGCGAACGCGCCGGTCGAGTAGGCGGGGTAGAAGCCGCCGTGGTGGAAGGTCGTGCCGTCGGGCTTGATGCCGCCGATGGTGCCAGGCGTGAAGCCGAAAGCCATACGCCGAGGCTCTTCATGGCGCGGTACTGTTCGGCCTCGTCGGGCAGCATCAGCGCGCTGACGATCTTGGGGATGAGCAGCGTGTGCCACGAGTCGAGCAGCTCGTCGCGGCCGTAGACGTAGGGTTTGCGGGTCTCCGCCAGGCCGCTCCAGTAGGCCAGCACCTTGACGTATTCGTCGGTCTTGCCGCGTGCGGCGATCTTGTCGCGCATGAGCCACATGGCGTCGTAGATCTTGCGTATGTTGTAGCCGTAGTGGTGGTTGGTTCCGTTGCCGTGGCCGAAGGCGAAGCCCTGGTCGATGGCGTGGTCCATCACCAGAAAGAAATCGTCGTCGTATTTCGGATCGTTGTTGATATGGCTGTTCAGCGCGAAGGCGTTGAGCATGTTCTCGATGTCGTCCAGGCGCAGTTCGCCTTTCGGGCGGTTGCACTCGTCGTTCGAGAGCAGCGGGGCGCCGATGATCCCGCCGTCGTCGGTGCGGCGGATCGCGGCCTTTTCGAAGGTCGCCCGGGCGCGCGGGATGATCGTGCCGTTGATGTAGTTGGCGCTCGACATGTTGGCCGCGACGATGCTTTCGATGCGCGATTTCACGGCGTCGAGCTGGGCCTTTTCCGCGGGCGTGACGTCGCGCAGCGGCTCTTCGTATTCGTACTGCTCCCACTCCCAGAGGCGCGCCCAGTGCCACAATTCGCGAGAGAGATTGCAGTTGTTGCCGGGAATCTGCTTGTCGGGGGTGATCTGGTCGTGGAGCTTGACCTCGGAGAAGGTCAGGCGGTCGAGGAACAGCTCGCCGCTTTCGACCCCGGCGGGCGTCGAGATTGTCAGCCGGGATACCTGCTGCGAGGCGTGGTCGCCCGGCATGTCGTTGTACTTGATCCAGCAGGCGCGCCAGCCCGTGAAATCCATGTGGAAATCGAACCGGTAGGGGACTTCGCCGGTGGGCGTCTCGAACGAGAACCGCATGTCGGCGTCGACGGCCCTGGGGTTGTAGATCCAAAGCATGACGCCCGCGCCCTTGACCCGCAGCGAGCGCATCAGCTGTCCGAAGTCGTTGAAGCAGAGCGTCGACGGCGCGCTCCACGACCAGCGCAGCGAACGGCTCCCGTCCTTGTAGTGGAGGCCGCTCAATTCGGCCGTGCTGTTTTCGCCGCATACGAAAGCCTTGGGAATTTCCGTTTCGAAACTGATTTTGGCGTCGATCGCCGCTGCGGCGGTCTGGCCGCAAAGCGTGGCGAGCAGTGTCCAAATCGCTGGTACAACGTATCTTAACATATTTTTCATAGATTCATATTTGGCCAAAAATAAATAAAGAAATTGGTTCGCCAAAATTTTTCAAAGAGAAAATAATAAAAATTTTACATTCATCAGAAAAGATTATTAAAATATGTTGCAAGTCCGAAAAAAACTTTACCTTTGTCCGAAAAGCTGATTTGGTTTACCAAAATAATCATGTTAATCACCTAATTTATGAAGACCTTATTTAAATATGCGACCGTTGTGCTCCTCCTGGCAGGGGCTTCCGCCTGCTCGCAGCCTTCGAAGCGCGCTTCGATCATTGACGAAAACATCGCCGTCGCCGAAAAGCAGATCGGCATGCTGGCCGATTCGAGCGAGACGGGCGGTGTGATCCGCATCCCCTCGACCTGGAAGAACGGGCGGATCGACTACGTGCCCGTCGACGACTGGGTGAGCGGTTTCTTCGCCGGGACGCTGTGGTACATGTACGAACTGACGGGCGACGAGGCATGGGCCGCGCGCGCACGGAAGCATACCGAGATCCTCGATTCGGTGCAGTACCTGCAATGGCATCACGACGTGGGCTTCATGGTCTACGACAGCTACGGCAACGGACTGCGGCTGAAAAACATACCCGGCTACGAGGATGTGATCGTCCAGACGGCCAAGTCGCTCGCGACGCGTTTCCGGCCGGTGCCGGGCGTCATCCAGTCGTGGGACGCCGACCGCGGCTGGCAGGGCGAGCGCGGCTGGCAGTGCCCGGTGATCATCGACAACATGATGAATCTCGAACTGATGTTCAAGGCCACGGAGTTTTCGGGCGACAGCACCTATTATAATATCGCGGTGAAGCATGCCGACCGAACGATGAAGGAGCACTTCCGCGACGATTACAGCTGCTATCACGTCGTGGACTACGACCTGACGACGGGCGACGTGCGCGGACGCTGCACGGCGCAGGGCTATGCCGACGATTCGGCGTGGGCGCGCGGACAGGCATGGGCCGTCTACGGCTATACGGCCTGCTACCGTTACACGGGCGACAAACGCTACCTCGACCATGCGCGGAAGGTGGCCGGTTTCATGCTGGGCGACAAGAACATGCCCGCCGATCTGGTTCCCTACTGGGACTACGATGCGCCGAACATTCCCAATGAACCGCGCGACGTCTCGACGGCGGCCATCATCGCTTCGGCGTTCTACGAAATGTACACCTATACGGGGGACGGGCTGTATAAGCAGAAGGCCGACCGGATCGTCGAGTCGCTCTCGTCGCCGGCCTACCGCGCTCCGGTGGGCGGCAACGGCGGGTTCCTGCTGATGCACTCCGTGGGCAGCATCCCGCACGGCAGCAATATCGACGTGCCGCTGAACTACGCAGATTACTATTTCCTTGAGGCGCTGATCCGCAAGGGCCGTGTGGAGGCGGGCGAACCTTTGTTTTAAACCGGATGCCCATGTATAAACTGTTGTTTCTCGCCGCTGCGTCGGTGTGGTCGTGGGCCGCACCGGCGCAGTCGGTGCGGGAGGTCGCCGATGCGCGGATTCTTTCGTTCGAGGAGTCTGCGGCGCCTTTCACGGCGTCGGAAGGCTCGTCGCTGTCCGTCTCGGGCGACCATTACAAGCACGGCGCCCACGCGCTCCGCTGGCAATGGTCGCGGGCGGGCGCCCGGGTGCGCATCGAATCCCCGGTGGGTTACCTGTCGGAAAATCCCAATCCCAGGGAGACCTCCGTTTCGACCTTCGTGTTCTGGGTCTACGCCCCGAAGGCGCTCGACGGGAAACTGCGTTTCGAGTTCCGCAAGGAGGGGCGCACCTGCGCGTGGTTCGACTACGGACTGGAGTTCACCGGCTGGCGCGGGGCATGGGTGGCTTTCGACCGCGACATGCAGGGCCGGCCCGAGGAGGGGATGGACGAACTGGTCGTCACGGCGGAGGGCGTCGAACGGGGCGAGTTGTATTTCGACCACCTGATTCTCTCCTCGTTTCAGGACGTGCGGCACCATACGGCCGATTTCCAGGCGCCGTTCATCAACGCCGCGACCACGAGCCACTGGCTCACGCTGCTGCAATCGTGGCGCAATCCGATGCCCGCCCTCCCCGCCGCGGTCGGTGAGGGGGAGCGGTGCGATATGGCGACCGTCGAACGGCGTCTGCGCGAACTGCTGCTCGAAGGCCGGAAGCCGATGGCGATGAAGACCCTGCGCAAACGCTTCGACGCATACGGCATTGCGGAAAATCCCGACGGGACGCTTCGGGGCAAGCCGATCTGGTTCGTGCGCTATGCCGAGACCTATATCAATCTGGGCCATCCCGATGTCGGCAAACTGTTCAACGACAACGGCCAGACGCTGCGCAAATACAACGACTTCCTGTTCCAGGTCGCCGTGGCCCACGATGCCGCTGCGGACGCCGCCGAGCGGGCGGAGCTGGAACGGATGTATGTGCTGCTGACGCGGCATCTTCTGGATCAGGGCTTCGCTGCGGGAAGTGCGCAGGGAACCCTGCACCACCTGGGGTACAGCATGCGCAATTTTTACACGGCTCCCGTCATCATGCGCGACGTGCTGCGTCGCGCCGGCCTGGAACACGACGTGCAGCAGGCTATGGAGTGGTTTTCGGGCGTGGGCGAGGTGAAACTTCCGCCGGCGGAGCCGGGGATGGACATCGACGCGTTCAACACCTCGCTTGTCGGCCGTCTGGCGAGCATCGTGATGCTCCCGGACACCCCGGTGAAGGCGGCCTGGCTGGAGGCGTTCTCCCGCTGGGTCGACAACGGATATAAGGTCACCGAGGGGACCGGACCCTGCTTCAAGAGCGACGGCACGGTCTTCCACCACCGGCGTCACTACCCGGCCTATGCCGTGGACGGGTTCAGCGGCGGGGCCGTGAATGCCGTGTGGCTGTTGTCGAAGACGCAGTTCGCGGTGAGCGCCGAAAGCCATGCCGTTCTGAAACGCGCGCTGCTCGAAATGCGCTTCTACTGCAATCTGCGGTCGTTTCCGCTGGCCCTTTCGGGCCGTCATCCCGACGGCCGCGGAGAACTGGTCCCGTGGCATTATGCCCGGCTGGCCGTCGCGGGTACGCCCGACGGCCGCGGGGAGATCGACCCGGAGCTGGCCGCCGCCTACTTGCGTGTGGCCCAAGGAAAAGACGCTTATACGCGGCTGTTCGCCGAAAAGGGCTTCGCTCCCGAACCTTCGCCTGCGGGGAACCGCGTCTACGGCTACAATGCCTCGGTGTCGCACCGGCGCGCCGACTGGCTGGTGACCGTCGCGGGCCACAGCCGCTATCTCTGGTCGGCGGAGATTTACCAGGGAGCCAACCACTACGGCCGCTACCTGACGCACGGCAGCATGCAGCTGCTTGCAGACGGCGATCCCGTGAGCGCCTTCGGCAGCGGGTTCCGGCAGGAGGGCTGGGACTGGCGGCACATTCCCGGGACGACGGCGCTCGAAATCCCGATGGAGCGGATGAAGGCCGACATCCGGAACGTCGACACCGCGTCGGGCTACGAGGAGATGCTCCTCTCCGACGAGGCCTTCGCCGGAGGCGTCAGCCACAGGGGCCGCGACGGGGTGTTCGCGATGGAACTCCACGAGCACGACAAATACAACGGTTCGCTGCGGGCGCGCAAGTCGTGGTTTTTCTTCGACAACCGCATCGTCTGTATGGGTTCCGACATCGAAAACAAGGCCGAGGGCGGTGTGCATACGACGCTGTTCCAGAATTTTCTGGCGGACGCGGCCGATCCGCTCGTCGTGAACGGCGAGGCGGTGACGCAGTTCCCCTACCGGGCCGAACTTGCGGGCGGCGCCGTCCTGCGCGACAACCTGCGCAACGCTTACTTCGTGCCGAAAGGTAGGGTAGTCGTTTCGAAATCACTTCAGCGTTCGCTCGACGAGGAGACCGACGCCCCGACGCAGAACAATTTCGCAACGGCGTGGATAGATCACGGCAGCGGGTCCGTCAGCGGCGGCGGGTACGAATACATGCTGGCCGTGCACGCTTCGGACGAAGAGGCGGCCCGCTACGCGCGGGAACTTCCCTACGAGGTGCTGCGCCGCGACGCCTCGGCGCATATCCTGCGCGACAGGCCGTCGGGCATTACGGGCTATGCCCTTTTTGCCGCCGGTAAGGTGGGCGAGGGGTTGCTGGAAAGCGTTTCGCTGCCTTCGCTGGTGATGATCGGCGGGGATGGCGAAGGGCTGACGGTGAGCGCTGCGGACCCCGACCTGCGTTTCTACGAGGGGCCGAGCGACGAGGTGTTCGATGCCGACGGCAGGCGCGCCGAGCGGAGCGTCTACTCCCGCAAGTGGATCGACAATCCCTCGGGAGAGTCGCAGCTGGAGGTCGTGATCCGTGGCCGCTGGCGGCCGGAGGGCGATACGCTGGGGTGCCGGATCGAACCCGCGGGCGAAAACACCGCTTTGATCTTCACGTGCCGCGAAGGTGCGACGCGCGAAGTGAACCTGATTGAAATGAAATAAGACACGATGTTGAAAATTAGAATTGCAATTCCGTTTGCGGGCCTCGCCCTGACGGCCTGCGGGCAGTCGGAGGCCGGGCGCCCCAACGTGATCTACGTATTTCCGGACCAGTATCGCAACTCCTCGCTGGGGTTCTGGAGCGATCCGGAGTTCGCCGCCGAGGAGGGGTGGAAGGGCGATCCGGTCGCAACGCCCAACCTCGACCGCTTCGCCCGCGAAGCCACGGTGCTGACCGAGGCGGTGAGCAATTTCCCCGTGAGCAGCCCCCACCGGGGCATGTTGCTTTCGGGCATGTATCCCGAGCGGAACGGCGTGGTGCTGAACTGCATGTCGGAGCGTCCCGAAAGTTCGCTGCGCGAGGACGCCGAGTGTATCGGCGACGTCTTCTCGGCGGCGGGCTACGACTGCGCCTATATCGGCAAGCTGCACGCCGACTTCCCGACGAAGAACAACCCCCAGCGTCCGGGAACCTACGTCAGCGACGCCGTTCCCGAGTGGGACGCCTACACGCCGCCCGAACGCCGCCACGGGTTCAACTACTGGTACTCCTACGGCACCTACGACGTGCACAAGCATCCCCATTACTGGGATACCGACGGCAACCGTCACGATGTCGACGAGTGGTCGCCGCGGCACGAAGTTTCGAAAGCCATCGAATATATCGAAAACAAGGGCGGCGTGCGCGATCCCGAAAAACCGTTCCTGATGATGATCGGCATGAATCCGCCGCATTCGCCCTACGCTTCGACCGACGACTGCGACCTGGAGGGGTATGAACGTTACAAGGACAAGTCGCTGACCGAACTGCTCGTGCGCGACAACGCCGACACGACGATGGCCAAGGCCGCCGCCGTGCGTTACTATTTTGCCAACGTGAGCGGTATCGACCGCGAGTTCGGCCGCCTGCTCGCTGCGCTGGACAGGGCGGGGCTTACGGAGAACACGATCGTGGTCTTCGCTTCGGACCACGGCGAGACGATGACCAGCCATTCGACCGACGACCCCAAGAACTCGATCTGGCGCGAGTCGCTGAACATTCCCTTTCTGGTGCGCTATCCGGGGCGGGTGCCGCACCGTGTGGACGATCTGCTGCTCTCGACGCCCGACATCATGCCGACGCTGCTGGGGCTGGCGGGCCTCGGGGAGCGGATTCCCGCGAGTGTCGAGGGGCGCGACTACTCGGCCGTGCTGCGGCAGGACGCCGTGCAGCCCGAACGCCCGCGCGCTGCCCTTTACATGCGCAACCTCGACGGCGGGCGCGATGCCGACGGACTGGTCCGCGGCTTCTTCGCCCAGGCGCGCGGGGTGAAGACCGCAACGCATACGATGGAGCTGCGTATCGGCCGCGACGGGACGCTCGAACGCGTGCTGATGTTCGACGATGCGGCCGATCCCTACCAGCTGCACAACCTCGCGCCGGAGGAGCATCCCGCGCTGTTCGCCGCGCTGTGCCGCGAACTGGCTGTGTTGCTGCGCGACAACGACGACGTGTGGTTCCGCGAGGGCGTCTTGTCCGACGTGGTTCCCTATGATACGAATAACTAACAATCAATCGGATATGAATAAATTGTTTTTGTGGATTGCAGCGGCCTCGGCCTTTGTGCTGCAATCGTGTGAGAACACCGACGGCATCCGCGACGAGATCGGGAGCCTGCGCGACCGGGTGATTGCGCTGGAGGCGAAGATCGGCAGCGTGAACACCTCCATTGTGGCGCTCCACAAGTTGATGGACGAGTCGACGATCATCGTCGGGATCAAACCCAACGCAAAGGGGTACGAGATCGAGTTGAGCGACGGAACCCGGCTGCCCGTCATCCTCGGTGAGAAGATCGAGGCGCTGGTTCCCGTCATGGGCATCGACGCCGAGGGCTACTGGACCGTGAGCCTCGACGGCGGAGCCACTTCCGAGCGGCTGAAGGTCGGCGGAGAGTACGTTTCGGCATGGCCCGTTTCGGGCGGCGACCATAAGCCCGGCGCCGAGGGCGTCACCCCGCAGCTGAAGGTTTCGGCCGACGGGGAGTGGCTCGTGAGCCTCGACGGCGGGGCGACCTACGCGCCGCTTTTGCAAAACGGACAGCCGGTCAATGCCTTGGGGGATAAAGTCGTCGTCAGTTACAGTTCGGCTTTCAAGTCGGTGACTTACGACGCGACGACCGGACTTTTGGCGGTCGAACTGCTCGACGGCGAAAAACTTACGCTTCCCGTCTTCGACGATTTCGGACTGACGGTGACGGCTTCCGACAACGAGACTTTCCGCCTCGGGGAGACCCGGGCCTTCGAGGTCGTGCAGAACAACGTCGCCGAGGCGGTGATCGACGCTCCTGCGGGCTGGACGGCCGTGCTTGGCGAGACGACGCTGACGGTCAAGGCTCCCGCGACGTTCGACGCCGCTTCGCAGCAGGCGGCGGTCTCGGTGACGGTCTATTCGGACAGGAAATACCGGAAACTCGTCACGCTGAACGTGACGCTGCTCGACGAGCAGGTGGATGCCAACGCCGCTCTGGCATGGCGGAATTTTAAGGCCGGAACTGCGGATAACGTCCTGCTCGATTATTCGTATGCCGGTTACAAGCACGGCGAGGAGGCTCCGGCCGATGTCTGGGGACTGGGCTACAAGGTTTACAACGTCGTCGACTACGGCGCCGATCCCACGGGCGTCAGGTCCTCGCGCGGGGCGTTGACTGCGCTGCTCAAGGAGCTGAAACTTTCCGGGCGGAGCGATGCGGGGGCGAACCTCGCGAATGCCAATGCCCGGGCGGTGATCTATTTCCCCGAGGGGCGTTTCGTCCTCCACAACGACGACGACAACGTGGTGGACCCAACCTCCGCCAACCAGAAATACACCGATTCGAAGGGGAACAACCGCAGCGAGGAGATTTTCATTCGCGGGGGGTATTTCGTGCTCAAGGGCGCGGGCCGCGGCAAGACGACGCTCGTCATGGACACGCCCAACCTGCCGAACAACTCGGAGCAGATGTGGTCGTCGCCCATGATGATCAATATCAAGCACAATTCGGGACTTTCGGACCTCACGACGGTGACGGGCGACGCCGCACGCGGCACGTTCTCGGTGGAGGTGGCTTCGGCGGCCGGCATCGGGAAGGGCGACTGGGTGTGCCTTTCGCTTTCGAACAACGACCCGACGCTGGTGGCGCAGGAGCTGGCGCCGCACCGGGTCGAGGGAAACATGACCGATATTCAGACCATTACGGTCGAGGACTATCACCAGGTGGCTTCCGTAAGCGGCAACCGCGTGACCTTCGCCGAACCGATCATGTACGCTGTGGAGGCCAAATGGGGCTGGAAAATCCGTAAATACCCCCATTATGAACATGTCGGCGTCGAGGACCTCACGTTCGAGGGTCGCTCGAAGGAGAACTTCGGCCACCACGCTTCGTGGGAGGACGACGGGGCTTACAAGCCGCTCAACATGATGCGTCTGACCGATTCGTGGATTCGCCGCGTCGATTTCAGGGGCGTCAGTGAGGCGTTGTCGATCGTGTCGAGCGCCAACTGCTCGGCCTACGACATCGAGATCAGCGGCAACCGCGGCCACTCGGGCGTGCGCTCGCAGTCCTCGTCGCGCATCTTCATCGGCAAGGTCTGCGACCGCAGCCGCGGGCAGGCTGTTTCGCCGCCCTATACGAGCACGGGGTATTTCGAAAACGCCGGACAGTACCACGCCTCGGGTGTGTCGAACACCTCGCTGGGGGCCGTGCTGTGGAACAACACGTGGGGTGACGACGCCTTCTTCGAGTCGCATTCCAGGCAGCCGCGCGCCACGCTCGTCGACCGCTGCACGGGCGGATTCGTGCAATGGCGTTTCGGCGGCGACGAAACCAACGTGCCCAACCACCTGGGCGACCTGACGATCTGGAATCTGAACGCCACGCGTGCGGCGCACGATTTCGGGGCCGAACCGTTCAAGTGGTGGCTCTCCTCGGACAAGTGGTGGAAGACCATGCCGCCGATCATCGTCGGATTCCACGGCGCGGCGGTCACCTTCGACGAGAGCGCCGAACAGGTGAAATACCTCGAAAGCAACGGCGCGGCCGTCGAGCCGCTGTCGCTCTACGAAGCGCAGCTGCGCCAGCGGTTAGGGTATGTCCCCGCATGGCTCAATTCATTGAAATAGAATAAAAAACCAAACATATTATGAAAAAGTATCTGATCCTGATCTTCGTCGCGCTGGCTGCGGTTTTCCAGTCGTGCGACAACAACGACGACCTGTGGGATGCGATCGACGACCTGAAGAGCCGCGTGCAGGCGCTCGAAACGCAGGTCGACGCGCTGAACGGCAACATCGAGGCGTTGCAGAAACTCTACGGCGGCGCCACGATCTCCAAGGTCGAGACCTCCGATGGCAAATACGTCGTCACGCTGACCAACGGCGAGACCATCGAACTGGTGCAGGGCAGCGAGGCCGTGGCCGTGATTCCGATCGTCTCGATCAACGACAAGGGCGAGTGGCAGGTGTCGACCGACAACGGAGCCACGTTCACCTCGCTCGGCGTGAAGGCCGTGGCCGAGGACGGCACGACGCCCCGGTTCCGCATCGACGAGGCCACCGGCTACTGGCAGGGGAGCTACGACGGCGGCACCTCCTTCGAAAATGTGAAGGACACCAAGGGGCAGCCCGTCAAGGCCATCGGCTCGGGTACGGTGACCGACAAGTTCTTCGAGGAGGTGAAGGTCGACGGCGGCGACCTCTATATCAGGCTGCTCGGCGGCGAGGAACTGCGCATTCCGATCGTGAGCGATTTCTTCTGCCGGATCGTCACGCCGACCGAGGGCGTGCAGACGTTCGACGCCGGGGCCACCAAGCGTTTCGTGGTGGAGATCCGAGGTGTCGAGCAGGTGAAACTGTCGGCTCCCGAGGGCTGGTCGGCACGCCTGACCGATGCCGTGGATGAGAGGGCCGAACTGATCGTGACGGCCCCCGCAGCCGTGACCCGCGCCACGGCCGACACGTCGAAGGACGTGGCGATCGAGGCCTTTGCGGCCGGCGGGCTTTCGACGGTGGCCAAAATCCAGGTCGAGAGCACTGGAACGGCTCCCGCCGCTCCGACGGTTGCGGTAACCAACTCCGCGACGGTCGAACCCACGCAGTCGGCGCTGACCTTCGACGTTGCGCCCTCGGCCAATGCCGACGGCTGGAAATACCTCTGCCTCAAATCGACGGAAGCGGCTCCCGACGCCGCCAGGGTCCTTGCCGAAGGCACGGCCGGTGCGGGTACGGGCGTGACGGTCGGGAATCTCGAAGCCAATACGGCCTATACGATCTACGTGGTCGCCTATGCCGGCGATCTGACGAGCGAGGTGGCAAGCGTCGGGAACACGACGGCGGAGGCTCCCGTTACCGCCGAGACGGACTACTACCAGGATTATCAGGACGGGAAAGACATCGCGCTGGGCGACCTGACGATCAATAAGACGGTCTATCCGGAAGCGCAGCTGCTCAAGCCCTCCGAACTGACCGCTGCGATCATTACGGCCGGAGGTTTGATTTTCGTCGACAACTCCGATGCTGCCGATCTGTCGTTCACGATTTCGGGCGCGTCGATCAATATGGGCGACATCGTGCTGATCGGCCGTTATCCCGAACGTGCGCAGGCGACGATCTCCGGGCCGGAACTGCGTTGCAAGTACAATGCGGCTTTCAAGAACCTGCATATCGCAGCCTCGGGCAATTACAACCTCTTTACGACGACCAATGCCACCTATGATCCGACGCTGCATGTCGAGGATTGTACCGTGGATGCCGCCTACAATGTGGTTTACGATTCGCACAATACGCAGAATTTCAAGAGTGTCTATTTCGGGAATTCGATCGTGAAGATGACCGTCGCCAACAAGCCGTTCTATTCGACCAAGGCGAAGGACGCGCATACGCAGCAGTTGATTCGTCTGGATAACAACGTATTTTATGCCGAAACGCCTTTGCAGAACTACCTGATCAACTGCGGGGACAGGTCGCAGGCATTCCAGACGACCCGGCTTCAGGTCGAGGTGACGAACAATACGATTTATAACATTTATCAGCCGAACATTATGATCCGGGCTTATGTCCTCGCAGGGCTGACCGTGACCAAGAATGTCGGGTATTATACCGGTGTTACCGCGAAAAATTATCTGACGGGTGTGTATGACACGGCCGGATTTACGGCTGACAAGGCGGAGGTAACCTATAATTACCTCTACACCGCGCCGGTCAGCGATACGAATTTCTGGTCGGCGAAGCATACCGGAAGCTACACGCCTGCAAACAACCAGATGGGCGACGGCGTGGAAGCTCCGTTCTCTTCGATGGATGCGGCGAAGGGGTATTTCCCGGTCGACGCTTCGGTGGTGAAGACGGGTGCAGGAGCGACCTACGACACGAAGGCGTGGTTCAAGGCGGAGTGATTCCGGCTTGCCGTAACGAAAAACTCCGGCCTGCATTTTCGCAGGCCGGAGTTTTTTCGTTGAGCCGAAGAGGCGGATCAGCCGATCCAGCTTGTCAGAATCTTCATGCCGCCGTCGGGCGTGAAGGCGAGCGAACGGGCCGAAGCCGGAATCAGGACCGTTTCGCCCTGGTGCACCGGAACCGCTGCGCCGCTGTCGTCGGTGAGCGTGCCGCGGCCCTCGATGCAAATCGCCACGACGAACGAGTCGAGCGACGCGAGGTCGAGCGTCTCGGGGCGGGTCAGATCGTAGAGCGACGTGGTGAAATAAGGGCACGACACCAGCTCCACGCGCGTGTCCTGCGCCGGCTCGTAATGCGTCCGGTAATCGGGCAGCACGGTGTAGTCGATGGCGCCCTTCGCCAGTTCGGTGTGCAGTTCGCGGGTGTTGCCGTTGGCATCGCGGCGGTTGAAATCGTAGATGCGGTAGGTGATGTTCGAGGTCTGCTGGATTTCGGCGATGAACGACCCCGCGCCGATCGAGTGCACACGTCCCGCGGGCAGGAAAAACACGTCGCCCGGTGCGATCTTGTAGTCGGCCAGGATGTCCGTGATGGTGTTGTCCCCGACGCTGGCCTCGTACTCGGCCGGCGTTACCTGCTTCGAGAAGCCCGAACGCAGGTGCGCGTCCTTATCCGCTGACACCACGTACCACATTTCGGTCTTGCCCTTGGATTTGTGGCGTTCCCATGCCAGCTCATCGTTCGGGTGCACCTGGATCGAGAGGTCCTGCCGGGCGTCGATGAACTTGATCAGCAGTGGGAACTCCTCGCCGAAACGCCCGTAGTTGGCTTTGCCCAACAGCGCCGCGCCGTGACGGGCGATCAGTTCCGGGAGCGATGTCCCGGCTTCGGGGCCTTCGGCGACGACGGACTCGTTGTCCTTGACGCCCGAAAGCTCCCAGCTTTCGCCGATGTTGCGCTGGTCGGTGGCGATTCCCTTGTAAGGGGCGATCTTCTCGCCGCCCCAGATCAGGGATTTCAGAATCGGTTGAAATTTATACATGGTCGATCTATTTTATGCGTTTTCCGTGTCGAGCTGGCTCAAGGCGAAAGCGTATGCTCCGACCGAAATGGCCTGGCTCGCGCCGAGTTTCGAAATGGTCACGCCGATGCGTTTCTGCGGGTCGTAGGCCACGTAGCGGTCCGTGCCGTAGACTTTCAGGGGCCGCTGCGCGCCCTTGGCGAATTCGCGGAATTCAGTCTCGTCGTCCAGATCGTAAACCTTCATCTGCACGCGGTTCAACTCGTTGCCGTTGAGCTGGTGCATCTTCGAACGCAGCTCGTTCAGCAGGCTGGGCATGATCCATTTGCGGGCCGCCGTGATGCCGCCGCCGATGACGATCAGTCCGTCCACCAGCGTCACGGCCGTTGCCATGGCGTCGCCGGCGATCTCGCCCATTTCGGCAAAAGCCTTCTTCGCAGCCTCGACATCTCCCGGGCGTTTACCCTCGGCGATTTCGCAGATATCTTTCGGTTCGAAGGTGTGGTTCACGTTGCCCGAAGCTTCGCCGTAGACGCGTTTCACGGCACGGATCGACGCCCCGTCCTCGACGATGATTTCGGGCATTTTCTTGTGACGCAGGCAGAACGTCTCGACGCATGAGTTGTCGCCGCGGTTCAGCCGGTTGTCGATCACAAGGCCCACGCCGAGTCCCGTGCCGAAGGTGTAGCCGACGAGGTTTTTGTATTTCTTCGGGCTTCCCAGCGCTTCGAGCCGGGCGTTGACCTCGGGCAGGGCGCCTCCCAGCGCCTCGCCGTAGGCGAACAGGTCGCCGTCGTTGTTGATGTATACCGGGATGCCGAATTTTGCTTCGAGGAACGGACCCAGCGCCACGCCTTCGCGGAACGACGGGAAGTTGGGCAGATAACCGCCGATGATGCCGTTCGGATAGTCGGCCGGGCCGGGGAATGCGAAACTGATGGCTACGGGTTTTTCGGACAGACGGTCGATGACGGCCTGGAACCCTTCGACCATCGTCGCGAGGCATTTGTCGAGGTTCTCGGCATGCGACGGGAGGGTGATCGGCTCCACAATGAATTTGTTGGCCTGCATGGCGCCGAAAACGAGGTTCGTGCCGCCGGCGTCGAGGGTGATGACCACCCGGTTGTCATGGCTGTACATATTGAGTAGTTTTGTTTGGATTGTCGGTGTTCCGGCAGGCAAAGATACATAAAAATTGAACGGGTGCAAAACCGAATTGCGCGAAAAAGGCCGGCGACTGCTGCCGCCGGCCTTTTTCAGGACCTTGCCTTGTGTCAGTTGTTTTCGGGACGCAGCTTGCGCACGACGGCGCCGGTCTGCCACATCTCGCTTTCGTGCATCTCGCGCAGCTCCTCGTTGAGCTTCTCGCGGTAGTCGGGTTTGCTGTTCAGATCGATCGAACGCTGGGCCTCGTTGCCGGCGGCCACCTCCCTGTACAGCTCTTCGAAGACGGGTTTCGTGGCGTCGCGGAACTTCTTCCACCAGTCCAGCGCGCCGCGCTGGGCCGTGGTCGAACAGTTGGCGTACATCCAGTCCATGCCGTTCTCCGAGACCAGCGGCATGAGCGACTGGGTCAGCTCCTCGACCGTTTCGTTGAAGGCCTCCGAGGGGGTGTGGCCGTTGGCGCGCAGCGTGTCGTACTGGGCGGCGAAGATGCCCTGGATGGCGCCCATCAGCGTGCCGCGCTCGCCCGTGAGGTCGGAGTAGACCTCGCGCTTGAAGTCGGTTTCGAACAGGTAGCCCGAACCTACGCCGATGCCCAGCGCCACGACGCGTTCGAAGGCGCGGCCCGTGGCGTCCTGGAACACCGCATAGCTCGAATTGAGTCCGCGGCCCTGGAGGAACATGCGCCGCAGCGAGGTTCCCGAGCCTTTCGGGGCGATCAGGATCACGTCCACGTCGGCCGGGGGCACGATGCCCGTGCGCTCCTTGTAGGTGATGCCGAAGCCGTGGGAGAAATAGAGGGCCTTGCCCGGCGTGAGGTGCTTTTTGATTGAAGGCCATACGGCGATCTGCCCGGCGTCGGAGAGCAGGTACTGGATGATCGTGGCGCGCTCGGCGGCCTCCTCGATGCCGAAAAGCGTCTGGCCCGGAACCCAGCCGTCGGCTACGGCCTTGTCCCAGCTCGCGGAGCCTTCGCGCTGGCCCACGATGACCTTGAATCCGTTGTCGCGCAGGTTGAGCGACTGTCCGGGGCCTTGCACGCCGTAGCCGATGACGGCGATGGTCTCGTCCTTGAGTGTTTCGAGCGCTTTTTCCAGAGGAAATTCCTCGCGGGTTACGACGTTCTCTTCGACGCCGCCGAAATTGATCTTTGCCATGATTTTTGTGATTTTGAGTTTGTTATATGTTCTGAAAGTTATTTTTCGCTTTTGTTCCCTTCTTCATCGGATTCGGCCCTTAAACGGTCGATTTCTTCAAGGTACTCGTTCAGCAGCTCGCGCCGCGACTTGATGATGGCCACCGTGCCGCTGCGCACGAACTGCTGTACGCCGTAGGGTTGCAGCAGGCGGAACAACGCCTGCGTGTCGGCCTTGTGGCCGGTTTTCTCGACGACGATGTAGTCCTCGTCGATCTCCAGAATGCGGACGTTGTGTTCCCTGACGAGTTGTTCGACGCCCCGGCTGCGGGTCACCTTGTAGAGGGCGATCTCCTGCTGCACGACCTCGTCGGGGGTGTAGACGAAGGTCTTCAGCACGTCGATCTTCTTCTCGACCTGCCGCACGAGTTTGTCGACCTGGTCGGGTGTGGTGCGGACCACGATGGTGAATTTGTGGATGCCCTGCAACGCCGATTCCGAGGTCGTGAGGCTCTCGATGTTCACGTCGCGGCAGGTGAAGACGGTGGTGATCTGGCTCAGCAGGCCCACCTTGTTCTCCGAAAACACGGTGATGATGTATTCCTGTTCCATACGCTGTTTCGTTTTATTCGAACCGGATTTCCGATACCGGGGCGCCCGCCGGGACCATCGGGAAAATGTTCTCTTCGCCCTCGACGCGCACCTCCAGCAGGAAGGCGCCTTCGGAGGCTTTCATGGCGGCGATGGCTTCGTCGAGTTCCTCGCGCCGTTCGACGCAGCGGTACGAAAGGCCGTTGCCGCGGGCGATCAGCCCGAAATCGGGGTTGACCATCTCCGTAAAGGAGTAGCGGCGGTCGTAGAACAGCTCCTGCCATTGGCGCACCATGCCGAGGAACGAGTTGTTCAGCAGGACGATTTTCACGGGGATCTTCGACTGGAAGATCGTGCCCAGCTCCTGAATGGTCATTTGCAGGCCGCCGTCGCCGGCGAAAAGGACGACTTCGCGGTCGGGGGCGCCCAGCTTGGCCCCGATGGCCGCCGGAAGTCCGAATCCCATCGTGCCGAGACCGCCCGAGGTGACCACGCTGCGCGTGCGGCGGAATCCGAAATAGCGCGCGGCGTTCATCTGCTGCTGGCCCACGTCGGTCACCAGCACCGCGTCGTTGCGGTAGGCCCGGGCCACGGCGGCGACCGCCTCGCCCATGCGGATACGCCCCTCGGCGGGATGCACGGCCTTGCGGATGACGGCTTCGTATTCGATCTGGTCGCAGGCGCGGAATCCGGCGATCCATTGGCTGTGGTCGCGTTTGCGGATACGCTCGGTGATGAGCGGCAGGGAGCGTTTCACATCGCCCACGACCGCCACGTCGGCCGGGATGATCTTGCCGATCTCCGCGGGGTCGATCTCCAGGTGGATCACCTTGGCGTTGGCGCCGAAATGCGCGGGATTCCCCGTCACGCGGTCGTCGAAACGCATGCCCACGGCCACGAGCAGGTCGCACTCCTGATTCTTGATGTTGGGACCGTAGTTGCCGTGCATGCCCAGCATGCCCACGTTTTGCGGATGGTCGGTCGGCAGGGCCGAGAGACCCAGCAGGGTCGAGGCGGCGGGCATGCCGCTCTTGTCGAGCAGCGCCCGCAGCTCGGTTTCGGCGTTGCCCAGGATGACGCCCTGACCCACCATGACCAGCGGACGGCGGGCCTGGTCGATCAGCCGTGCGGCTTCGGCGATGCGTTCCGCGTCGGGTGCGGGCGCGGGGAGGTAACTGCGGATCGAGGTGATTTTTTCGTAGCGGAACGGAGCTGTTCCGCATTGTGCGTCCTTGGTGATGTCGATCACGACGGGACCCGGACGGCCCGAGCGGGCGATGTAGAAGGCCTTGGCGATGGCCGCGGGAATGTCCTCGGTGCGCTTGACCTGGCAGTTCCATTTGGTGACGGCCTGCGTGATGCCGACGAAATTGGTCTCCTGAAAGGCGTCGGTGCCCAGCAGCGCGGAGCCGACCTGTCCGGTGACGAGCACCAGCGGCGTGGAGTCCATCAGCGCGTCGGCCAGCCCCGTCACGGTGTTCGTGGCGCCGGGACCCGAGGTCACCAGACAGACCC
>OGIE01003000.1_pt1 | contig 19281 bp, 20 predicted proteins | sample 1571581 | NCBI WGS metagenome assembly OGIE01 (sample SAMEA2582021, study PRJEB24529) | metagenome | biome: Human gut stool | place: China | collected 2011
GCGCCAACATGGAGAGAAGCCACTCAAGAGAGTGGCTTCTTTTTTTATATTCATACTGCGGGAGTGCAATTCACTGTTCGAAATCCGCGACAATACGTTACAATACCCCTATCAAGAGAGATAGGGGTATTTTTATTATGGAACATTTATATGACTGACAAGATGGTCGAAGCCTATTTGAAAGCACTTGAAAACGAAGAGCGCGCCGCGGCGACGATCGAGAAGTACCGCCGCGCGCTGCTAAGCTTTGCCGCATTTTTGAGCGGCGCAGCGGTCACGCGGGAGATGATTCGGCTCTGGAAAGACGATCTGCGCGCAAGTAACTACGCACCGTCGACCATTAACGCTTGTTTGGCGGCACTGAATGGCTTTTTCTGCTTCTGTGGCTGGACAGACTGCCGAGCACGGTTCTTAAAAATTCAGCGCCGCCTGTTTCGCGACAGCAGGCAGGAGCTAACGCGAGGGGAATACGAGAGGTTGGTCGCTGCGGCGGAGGCCACGGGCGACCGCAGCCTCGCGCTTCTGATTCACTCTTGACCCGACGCAGAATTGGTGTGTCGAGTGGAGAGAAAAGAATCAGGCAAAAGAGAATATGCTCTTCAGCTCTACTGCAACGAGAGAAAAGGGTCTGATCTATGAGCAGCTTCACGGATGTTCCCGCGAGCGCTTACTATGCGAAGGCTGTCGCTTGGGCGATTGAGAACGGAATCACGAACGGCATGACTGAGACGACGTTTGCCCCGAATGCGACCTGCACCCGCGGCCAGAGCGTGACGTTCCTCTACCGCGCGCTCGGCAAGAAGGTCGAGAGCAGCACGAGCTTCACCGACGTGAAGTCCGACGCGTTCTACGCCGACGCGGTCAACTGGGCAGTCGCGAGCGACGTGACGAACGGCACTTCTGCCACGACGTTCAGCCCCAACGCGGACTGCACGCGCGCGGAGATAGTGACGTTCCTGTATCGCGCCTATCAGGGCAAGTAAATCCAACTGAAAAAAGCGGCGGTTCATCAGAACCGCTGCTTTTTTGCGCCGCATTGACAAGCGCTCCCGCCCTCGGTATACTATGACCAAAAGCAAGACGGCAGTCAAAAATGCAGACGAGTTTGAGAGATTAAACTCGAAAAGGGGAGAGCAAATGAAGTATCTTGGAAAGCCTGCGGGCATGTGGGCGCTGTTTGCCGGATCGTTTGAAAAGCACCTGACGGTCGAATTCGACCTGACCGCGGAGCAGGCGAAGGACGTTGCGGCGCGTGCCAAAAAGAAATATCGCGAGATCATCGCGAAGCTGCCGGAATTTGACAAGCGCGACCGCTTCGAAATGAACATCGTCAACTGCGCGATGCTCGCCGCGTTTATCCTGTGCATGCCGCAGCGGCCGGACATCAAAACGCTGACGGACTACTACGCCGCGGCGATGATGACGCCTACGATGAAGGCTTTCTGCCGCGCGAGCGGAAAGAAAAAGTTCACGCCCAAGGACATCGAGGGCATGAAGGCGACGGCGAAGCTGCGCGCGGGCGACCGCAACCCCTATTCGTGGAACATGGACTTTTTCGAGTACGAGGACGGCAGCGGCTACGAGGCGCGCTTCACGACCTGCGGCATCTGCACGCTGATGCAGGTGTTGGGGCTCTACGATCTGACGCCCGCGCTGTGCCATCTCGACTACACGATGAGCGACGCGGGCGGCGCGTCGGATTTCGTGCGCGAGTACACGCTCGCCTCCGGCGGCCCCTACTGCGACTGCGGGTATCACAAAAAGCAGTGAAAAAACAAAAAGGATGCGTCTTTCGATGCATCCTTTTTCCTTTCTGTAGGGGACTCAATCTTCGTTGTAGGCATCCGAGGCCTTGATGCGCTGGTACATGTCCTGCATCTGGCGGTCGATCTCAGCGATCTTGCCCGCGCATTCGAACATCTCCTCGTTGATGCCCTCGGGCAGCTTCGTTTTGTCGACCTTGTAGCGGATATCGTGCTCAAGGCTCGCCCAGAAGTCCATGGCGATCGTGCGCAGCTGGATCTCCGCCACGACGTATTCCGTCCGGTCGGAGAGGTAGACGGGCACCTTGATGTCCATGTGCAGCGAGCGGTAGCCGTTGTAGTTCGGCGTCTGGATGTAGTCCTGCTTTTTGACGATCTCCACATCCGTCTGCCGCGCCAGCATCTCGCCCACGCGGTAGACATCGTCGATGTAGCTGCAAACGACGCGCACGCCCGCGATGTCGTTGATGTTTTTTCGCGCGGACTCGATCGAGAGCGGCAGGCCGCGCTTGATGAGCTTGGCGACGATGCTCGATTGCGATTTGACGCGCCCGTCGATGTGATGAATGGGATTGCGTGCATAAAGAACATTGAATTCACTGTTGAGAATATTGAATTTCAACGTGAGCTGCCGAACCGCCGCGTCATAGAGATTCTGCATGACAAGAAAGTCATGCGGATCCTCGCAGAGTGCGGCGCCGTTCCCCGTTCGATTCATTCTGAGCCTTCCTTTCCATCGGAAGCGTCAACGCCCGCCCGATGAGCTTTTGTTCCTTTCAGTATAGCAGACGATCACCGCCGCGCCAAGGGGAGAAATGTTGATTTTCCGCAAAAGTCTGCGCGAAAAGAGCAGCGGGCGGGAGAAACTACCAAGCGACGGGCAAAAGAACTTGCAATGCAGCGCAAGCCATTCTATAATTAACCTGAAAGGATATGCACAGCGTTCGGCACTTCCGCTCCGGTGGCAGAGCGAACGCGCGGAAGGTGCAGAAAAGAACAATGGATAAAAAAGGAAAACAGCAATTTCTTCTGGTCGCGTTCGGCGTGGCACTCTATGCCGCGCTGATGAATCTCAACGAAGTCGCGGCGTTTCTCACGAGGCTCGCTACCCTCTTCACGCCGGTGATCATAGGGTTATTGATGGCGTTTGTCCTCAGTGTGCCGATGCAGGGCATCGCAGGACGTTTGACGCGCCTGATGCCAAAGGCAAAGGAAAAACACATTGACCTTCTCAGCCTGCTGCTGACGCTTTTGTGCGTGGTCATCGTCGTGGTACTGCTGTGCGTTCTGGCGCTGCCGCAGCTTGCCGCGTCGCTCAAGAGCATCGGCACACTGGTCAGGGAGAACTGGCCGGACTGGGCGCGCCTTCTCTCGGATCACGGCGTGGATACAAGCGAGCTCACCGATCGCATCGCCGCGCTCGATTGGAAAACGGTGCTGGAAAAGGCACTCACCGGCGCCGGCGCGCTGATCGACTCGGTGGTGGATCTTGCCGGTACCACAGTCTCGGCGGTGGCCAACGTCACCTTTGCCATCGTCATCATGTTTTATGTGCTGCTCGACCGGCGCAGCCTTGCTAAACAGAGCCGCAGACTCCTCTACGCCAACCTGAGCGAGCGAAAGGCCGATCAGGTCTGCCGCATCGCGCGCCTGACGCACACCACCTACGCCCGTTTCCTGTCCGGGCAGTGCGTGGAGGTCGTGATCCTCGGCACGATGATCTTTCTCGCGTTCTCCCTGTGCGGCATTCCCTACGCGGGGCTGACCGCCGCGCTGACGGCGGCCTTCGCCTTTGTTCCCTACATCGGCGCGCTGGCTTCCTGCGCAATCGGCGTACTGCTGACACTGCTTGCCCAGCCGGAGAAGGCGCTGCTGTGCCTGATCGTCTATCAGGCGGTGCAGTTCACGGAAAATCAGTTCATCTACCCGCATGTGGTTGGTAGCAGCGTGGGGCTTGCGCCGCTGTGGACGCTCCTTGCGGCATTGCTTGGCGGCAAGCTCTTCGGCCTTGTCGGTATTGTGTTTTTCATTCCCCTCACGGCGGTAGTACTCCAGCTCGTACATGAGCACACCGCACAGCAGCTTTCGGAAAAGAAACTCGACCGCGAGGATCTGATCGAATAACAAAAAAGGACGGCAGCTAAAAATAGCTGTCGTCCTTTTTTGTGCGGTCACGACTGCGCCATGCGCTCAAGGAGCTGGAAGGCCTCTTCGAGCTTGGGGTCGATATGGTCGGTCTGTAAAGCCTCGCGCACGCAGCCTTCGATGTGCGCGCGCATGATCTGCTGGTTGGCGCTTTTGAGGAGCGACTGCGTGGCGAGAAGCTGGTTGGAGATGTCCACGCAGTAGCGGTCGTCGTCGATCATCTGCAAAATGCCGTCGAGCTGGCCGCGGGCAATTTTCAGCTTGCGGCGGACGGAATCACGATCGGCTCTCATGGCCTTAGCGGATGGAGACGGCCTGATAGCCCGCCTCATCGACCGCGGCCTTGAGCGCCGCGTCGGTTACGCTGCCGTCCACGCTGACGGTGGCGGACTTGCTCTCGAGATCGACCTTTGCCTCCTTCACGCCGGGGACGGCGGAAAGCGCCTGCTGAACGTGATTCACGCAATGCATGCAGGCCATGCCCTCAATGCTGATGACTTTTTCCATGTTTGTTTCTCCTTTTTCATTACTTGCCATAATTTCCTTGCTTGCTATCTCCACTCCGCGATCCGACGGAGAAGAAACCGTTTTCGGTGCTGCCTCCGTGTGCTTGGCCTTGAACCAGCGCAGGCGCAGCGCATTGCTCACCACAAACACCGAGCTGAAGCTCATCGCGAGCGCGCCGAGCATCGGGTTCATCTTGAGCTGGAAGGCGGGGTAGAACACGCCCGCCGCGATGGGAATGCCGATGGCGTTGTAGAAGAACGCCCAGAAGAGGTTTTCCTTGATGTTGCGGATGACCGCGCGGCTCAACTGCACGGCGGTCGAGACGTCGAGAAGGTCACTGCGCATCAGCACAATATCCGCCGACTCGATGGCGACGTCCGTACCGGCACCGATGGCAATGCCGACGTCTGCGCGCGCAAGGGCGGGCGCATCGTTGATGCCGTCGCCGACCATGGCGACCTTCTTGCCGCCCTCCTGTAAGCGGCGGATCTCGCGTTCCTTATCCTGCGGCAGCACCTCGGCCACGACGCGGTCCACGCCGACCTGACGGAGGATGGCCTCGGCGGTCTTGGCGTTGTCGCCCGTGAGCATGACGACTTCAATGCCCATGCTCGAGAGCTCGGCGATGGCCTGCGCGCTCGTGGGCTTGACGATGTCGGCCACGGCGATGAGGCCGATGAGCTTGCCGTCCAGCGCAAAGTAGAGCGGCGTCTTGCCGTCCTCAGCCAGCGCTTCGCCTTGTGCGAGCAGCTCACTGTTTTCGATGCGGTTTGCTTCCATCATGCGGCGGTTGCCGGCAAGGCAGAGCTGGCCCTCGACCTCGCCGCGGATGCCCTGACCGGGGATCTGCTCAAATTTGTCGACGGACAGGAACGTGAGCGATTCCTTCTCCGCCTCGGCCACGATGGCCTCGGAAAGCGGATGCTCGGAGAGCTTTTCGAGCGACGCGGCGACGGAGAGAAGTTTGTCCCTGCCGATGCCGCCGTCGACGACGTCGGTGACGACGGGCTTGCCCTGCGTGATGGTGCCGGTCTTGTCGAGCACGACGGTGTTGACGCTGTGCGTCGTCTCAAGCGCTTCGGCAGACTTGATGAGGATGCCGTTCACCGCGCCGCGGCCCGTGCCGACCATGATGGCCGTCGGCGTGGCGAGACCCAGCGCGCAGGGGCAGCTGATGACGAGAACGGAAATGCCGATGGACAGCGCAAATTCCACGCTGTGGCCCGTCAGCAGCCATGCTGCCGTTGCGATGACGGCGATCGTGATGACGACGGGGACGAACACGCCGCTGACCTTATCGGCGAGCTTGGCGATGGGCGCTTTGGAGCTCGTGGCCTCGTCCACAAGGCGCACGATCTGGGAAAGGGCGGTATCGTCGCCGACTTTGGTCGCGCGCATCTTGAAATAGCCGGATTTGTTGATGGTCGCGCCGATGACGCTGTCTCCCGCCTGCTTTTCGACGGGGATGCTCTCGCCCGTCAGCGCGGATTCGTCGACCGAGGACGTTCCCTCGAGCACGACGCCGTCGACGGGGACGCTCTCGCCCGCCTTGACGATCAGCACGTCGCCGAGTTGGACCTCCTCGACGGGGATGACGCTCTCGACGCCGTTGCGCTCGACCGTCGCGGTCTTGGGCGCAAGGTCCATGAGCTTTGTGATGGCATCAGAGGTCTTGCCCTTGGCGCGGGCCTCCATCGTCTTGCCCATGGTGATGAGCGTCAGGATCGTGCCTGCGGACTCGAAGTACAGCTCCATCATATAGGTGTGCACCGTGTCCATGTCCATTCTTCCAAAGCCGATGCCGATCTTATAGATGGCGTAGATGCCGTACACGATGGCGGCGCTGGAGCCCAGTGCGATCAGCGAATCCATGTTCGGCGAGCGCTGCCACAGCGTCTTGAAGCCGACGATATAGTACTGGCGGTTGATATAGACGATGGGCAGCAGCAGCAAAAACTGCGTGAATGCGAACGTCATCGCATTTTCCATGCCGAGGAAGCACGCGGGCAGCGGCCAGTCCATCATGTGGCCCATCGAGAGATAGAACAGCGGGATGGTGAAGATGAGCGAGAGGGCGAGACGCTTTTTCATGTCGCTGTACGCCTTCTGTGCGGCGCTGGCGCCGCCGGTCTCGGCAGTCTGCGCGGCGGGGGCGCTGCCGGGCTTTGCATGCAGGGATGCGCCGTAGCCCGCCTTTTCGACCGCGGCGATGATCTGCTCGGACGAAAGCTGGGATTCGTCGTATTCGACGACCATGCTGTTTTTCAGCAGGTTGACCGCGACCTGCTGCGCGCCGGGCTGCTTGGCGACGGCCTTTTCCACGCGGCTGGAGCAGGCGGCGCAGCTCATGCCGGTCACGTCATAGGTTTCCTTTTTCAATTTGATTCCTCCTTCGGGGCAAATACAATACCCGCGTGGGGTATTTTCATTTACCGACAGTATAGGTCGGAAATTGGCGGATTGTCAAGACCTCTTTTCGAGAAATTTTCGTTTGGGCGAAAGTTGCGGCGTTTCGGTCGGGAAAACTTACCGCCGCCGCGCCGCTGGACAGCTTGCATCCCTTATGGTAAACTGACGGCATGAGTTTTATGATAAGCAGGTGAAAAATGAAGCAAAAACATATCTTGAAATGGCTTGGCATCGCACTGGGCGTGTACCTTTTATATGGGGTGCTGACAGCCATTCTCGTCCCGCTGCCGCAAAAAGAGGCGACAGGGGAGCTGTGGAGCCAGTATGAAGCCCGATTGAGCGAGGACGCATCGCAGGAGCGCGTGAGGAGCATCGAGGATACGGACAGTGCGCTGCTCTGGCGCTTGCAGCTCATCGAGAGTGCGGAAAGGGAGGTCATCTTCTCGACCTTTGACCTGCGCGCGGACGGCAGCGGACAGGATTTGATGGCCGCGCTCTATGGCGCGGCGCAGCGCGGCGTGCGGGTGCGCGTCATCGTCGACGGGCTGAACGGTTTTCTGCATCTGCAAAACAGCGGCGTTCTCCGCGCCCTCGCGGCGGAGGAGAATGTGGAGGTGCGCTTTTATGATCCCATCGACCTGCTGCGCCCGTGGAAGCTCAACTACCGTCTGCACGACAAGTATCTGATCACCGACGGGAGCAAATACATCCTCGGCGGAAGAAATTCGAACGATTTGTTCCTCGGCTCATATCAGGAGAACCAGAACATCGACCGCGACGTGCTCGTCGTGTCGGACGGGGGAGAGGGCAGCTCGGTCTCCCAGCTTTTGACGTATTTTGAAAGCGTCTGGTCGCAGCCGGAGAATAAAACCATCACAGGCAAGACGTCCTCGCAGACCGACGCGCTGCAGGAACGCTACGCGGCGCTATGCGCGGTGCATGGAAAAGAGCTTGCCGCCGTCGACTGGGAGGTGGAGACCGCGGCGGTCACGCATGTGAGCCTTCTCAGCGGCTCGCCGCGCGCGGAGGCGAAAGCGCCTGAGCTGTGGGACGCGCTTGTCCGCCTGATGGCGCAGGGCGATGACGTCCTGCTGCAAACGCCGTACATCATCTGCAACGACAAAATGTATAACGATTTGGAAGCACTTGCCGAGACGCGGCAGCTGCGCGTGCTGACGAATGCCGTTGAAAACGGCGCGAACCCGAGCGGCTGCTCGGACTACTTACGCGAAAAGCAAAATATTTTATCGCGCGGCGTCGACGTGTACGAGGTCGTCTGCGGCCAGTCGCTGCATACGAAGACAATTTTAATCGGAAACGATTTGAGCGTCGTCGGTTCATTCAACGCCGACATGCGCAGCGCATATCTCGACACGGAGCTGATGCTCGTCATCGAGAGCGAGGAGGTCAATGCCGCGCTGCGAGAAGAGAGCGGAAAATACATGGGCCAGAGCCGCCTCGCCCTGCACGACGGCGGCACGGAACACGGCGCGCGGTTTGAAGAAATGACGCTGCCTTGGGCAAAGCGCGCGCTGTATACGATTCTGAGCGTTGTCCAGCGCCCGATCCGCCACCTGCTGTAACGAAAAGTGCGGCATAGCGGAAAATGAGGGAAAGGAATGCGGATTTTGCCCGTATTTCCATTTTTTCACCTTGCAAAAGACGTTCGGGTTTGCTATGATAAAAAATACGTATGGATACGTTCCGCTTTTTGTGGAGACAGAGGATAAGAAAGGAAGATCGTTATGATTTACACGACCGAAGTGCAGCATATGTGCCCCGTTGCGAAGGGCGCATATCACGGTCCGGCCCCGATTCCCGAAGAGGGCAAGTGGGTCCAGGCCAAGCAGATCGCCGATATTTCCGGCTTCACCCACGGCATCGGCTGGTGCGCGCCCCAGCAGGGCGCCTGCAAGCTGACGCTCAACGTCAAGGAGGGCGTCATTCAGGAGGCTCTGATCGAGACCATCGGCTGCTCGGGCATGACCCATTCTGCTGCCATGGCTTCCGAGATCCTGATCGGCAAGACCATTCTCGAAGCGCTGAACACCGACCTTGTTTGCGACGCCATCAACACCGCCATGCGCGAGCTGTTCCTGCAGATCGTCTACGGCCGCACCCAGTCCGCCTTCTCTGAGGACGGCCTTGCTGTCGGCGCGTCCCTTGAGGACCTCGGCAAGGGCCTTCGCTCCCAGGTCGGCACGATGTTCGCCACCGCCGAAAAGGGCCCCCGTTACCTCGAGATGGCCGAGGGCTACTGCTCCCGCGTCGCGCTCAACAAGGAAAACGAGATCGTCGGCTACGAGTTCATCAACCTCGGCAAGATGATGGACTTCATCAAAAAGGGTATCGATGCGAACGAAGCGCTCGAAAAGGCCAAGGGTCACTATGGTCAGTGGGACAACGCTGCCAAGTACATCGACCCGCGTCAGGAATAAGGAAGGGAGGACGAAACAATGGCTTTATTTGAAAACTACGAGAGAAGAATCGACAAGATCAACGGCGTTCTCGCTCAGTACGGTATCTCTTCCGTCGAAGAGTGCCGCGAGATCTGCAAGGCCAAGGGCTTTGACCCGTATGAGATCGTCAAGGGCATCCAGCCCATCTGCTTTGAAAACGCCTGCTGGGCGTACACCGTCGGCGCGGCCATCGCCATCAAGTCCGGCGTGAAGTCCGCGGCCGAAGCCGCCAAGATGATCGGCGTCGGCCTGCAGTCCTTCTGCATCGACGGCTCCGTCGCCGAGGACCGCAAGGTCGGTCTGGGCCACGGCAACCTCGGTGCGATGCTGCTGTCCGACGAGTCGAAGTGCTTTGCCTTCCTCGCCGGTCACGAGTCCTTCGCCGCCGCTGAGGGCGCGATCGGCATCGTCCGCAACGCCAACAAGGCCCGCAAGGAGCCCCTGCGCGTCATTCTGAACGGTCTCGGCAAGGACGCCGCTCAGATCATCTCCCGCATCAACGGCTTCACCTATGTTCAGACCCAGTTCGACTACTTCACCGGCAAGCTGAACATCGTGCGCGAGATCCGCTACAGCGAGACCGAGCGCGCCGACGTTCGCTGCTACGGCGCTGACGACGTCCGCGAGGGCGTTGCCATCATGCATTCCGAGGGCGTGGACGTCTCCATCACCGGTAACTCCACCAACCCGACCCGCTTCCAGCACCCCGTCGCCGGCACCTACAAGAAAGAGTGCATTGAGCAGGGCAAGAAGTATTTCTCCGTCGCCTCCGGCGGCGGCACGGGCCGTACCCTGCACCCGGACAACATGGCCGCCGGCCCTGCCTCCTACGGCATGACCGATACCATGGGCCGCATGCATTCCGACGCACAGTTCGCCGGCTCATCCTCCGTGCCCGCGCACGTGGAAATGATGGGCTTCCTGGGCATGGGCAACAACCCCATGGTCGGCGCCACCGTCGCGGTCGCCGTCGCCGTCGCGGAGAGCCTGAAGTAAGAGGGAAAACCGCAGGGTTTGTCCTTCCAAGGTTCCAAAACCTGATTTTTCATCAAACATAAGCAGGAAGCACATCTTCCGCACGAAAATGCGGAAGATGTGCTTCCTGTTTTTGCGTTTTTGGAGGGAAAAACCGTGAAGAAAATCAGGATGTGCTTCCCGAATGAGAAGACGTTCAGGGAAGGGTTCGAAGAGTATATTTTGGACTGTAAGGCCCGCAATCTGCGGGATGGAACAATCAACCATTATCAGGAATCCATCAAGCAGATTTACAAGCGAATCACACCAGATGCGCTGATCTCTTCGATGTGTCAGCAAACCATGGCAAACTTCTATATTTCACTGAGGGATGACCCTAGGCTGCTATGAGCAGGTCATGGGCGAACCGGGCAAGTGCCTTGTTATTGGCGGCGGGACATATGCGCACTTTCTGAAAAATGGCGTGGCGTTTGGCGCTTCCCGATTAGGTGTAGATTATCACATACACGGTGCAAATGAGTACCTTGTGGCAGATGAGATCGTGCGAAGCGCGGAACTGTTTGCGCTGACCATCGTTGCACTTTGCGGCGAACACGCTGAGCCGATGTAAAATGCGGTTATGTAAATAACACCAGTCGGTATGATCCGATGGGTGTTATTATTTGTGCTGTGTTTTTTGACAGACGAATCGGATTCTTGCAAAAATGCCCAAAGATGTCAATAGAATCCGTTCGCCTGCGCAAGAATTTTATGGCGTGCGGACAGAAAAGACTCTTTCGTGCTGCGAGACGGCGACAGACAGCAGATTTCATGGCGATAATGACGAATTTCTGTCATTGGAGTGTTTTTCGTAGAAATACATCTGTCCGCTCCTTGCAATTTCCTGCACATAAAGATATAATAAAGGCCGTTAGTGAAAGCGCCTTTGCGGCCTGAGCAGAGAGAAGAGGATCGTAAGAGCGTTAGATTTTGAAAAGAAAGAAGATGCCCCTATGAATCCCTTTGTGAAGACCCTCAAAAAAATTGCCGCCGCGTATAACGGCGTCAGCCTGATTTTGCGCATCGCGATCGGCCTTGTCGTCGGCGTGATCCTGGCGCTGGTCTGTCCCGGCGCGACGTGGTTACGGGAGCTTGGCAACCTGTTTGTCGGCGCGCTCAAGGGCATTGCTCCCGTGCTGGTGTTCGTCATCGTGGCGAGCGCGCTGGCGCAGGGCACGTCCAAGCTCGACCGCCGCTTCGGTACGGTCGTGTGGCTCTATATGCTCACGACGTTCCTCGCCGCCATTTTAAGCGTTGTGACGAGCACGATCTTCCCGCAGACGCTGGTGTTTCCCGAGGCGGCCGAGGCGGAGGTCATCCCGCAGGGCCTCGGCGAGGTCATGCACACGCTGCTGGCTAATATCGTCTCGAACCCCATTTCCGCCATTATGAACGGCAATTACATCGGTATTCTGATGTGGGCCTGCCTCTTCGGCGTTGCGATGAAGAAGCTCGGTGCGGACTCCACAAAGGTCTTCCTGAGCAATGTGTCCGACGCGGTCTCGACCATCGTGCGCTGGATCATCAACCTTGCGCCGTTTGGCATCATGGGCCTTGTGTTCACCAATGTTGTGAGCAACGGCCTTGCGATCTTCACGCAGTACGGCAAGCTCCTGCTTCTGCTGGTGGGCACGATGCTCTTCATGGCGCTCGTCATCAATCCCATCATCATTTTCATCTATCTGCGCTGCAATCCCTATCCGCTGGTGTTCCGCTGCCTGCGCGAGAGCGGCCTGACGGCGTTCTTCACCCGCTCTTCCGCGGCGAATATCCCCGTGAACATGGCGATGTGCGAAAAGCTCGGCTTGGACAAGGACTTCTACTCCGTCTCTATCCCCCTCGGCGCGACGATCAACATGGACGGCGCGGCCATCACCATCACCATCATGACGCTGGCCGCGGCCAATACGCTGGGTATGCAGGTCTCGCTGCCTGCGGCGATTTTGCTCTCGATCATGTCGGCCCTCGGCGCGTGCGGCGCTTCCGGCGTGGCGGGCGGCTCGCTGCTGCTGATCCCGATGGCGTGCTCGCTGTTCGGCATCTCGAACGACATCGCGATGCAGGTCGTCGGCGTCGGCTTCATCATCGGCGTCATTCAGGACTCTGTCGAGACCGCGCTCAACTCTGCGGGCGACGTCGAGTTCGCCGCGACGGCCGAGTATCACCAGTGGCTCAAGCAGGGCAAGCCCCTGCCGAAATTCCTCGGCGGCAAGAAGAAGTAAAGCGTCAGAATGTGAAAACAAATAAAAGTGCGCCGGCTCAACGAGCCGGCGCACTTTTTGTGCGGTGATGCCGAACGATGGTCGGGAGGGACAACTTCGCGTTTACTTTGACCAATTTTGTATATTTATGACAGGTATCGAAAGCTGCCGCAAAGGAGACAAGCGCATGAAGCAAGCAGAACATCCGCCCGTGACCGCAGGGGCGAACAGTGCGGCAGAATACAGCCTTGCAATCATCGACCAGCTCGCGCGTATCGACCGCACGTGCAGCAAAGGGGAGATGGACGAATTGGTCTACTGCCTGCTTGCCTTTGCCGGCGGGCACCTCGGCAGCGCGCGGGAGAACCTGCGCATGCTGACGCTGCTGGAAGAAAAGCAGAAGTCGCTCGAGCAGAATTTGCAGGCCGTGAAGCTTGAGCAGCAGATGCTCAAGGTGCTCTGCAAGGGCAGCACGTCCGTTTATCGTGTGGACCTGATGAACGACCGGGCCGAGATCGTCAAGATCGAGGAGCACTCCAACTCCGCGGGCGACCTGCTCCCGCATGGGCAGGAGCTGTTTTCCTATGCCGAGGCGGTCGAGCATTACTATCACAAGTGCGTCCTTAAGGAGAGCGCACCGGACTTCCTGCAATTTTTGGACGCAGAAAATCTGATGCGCGAGCTCGAGACCAAGGACCGCGTCAGCCGCCGCTACCAGAGTGTGCCGAACGCCATCGGGAACATCTATTTCGAGGTGCGCGTCAATAGGGTGCAGCAGACGGAAACGAGCTTTCAAATCCTGCTGGACTTCCGCAGCGTGGATGAGATCGTGAAGGAGGAGCGTGAGCATCAGCACGCGCTGGAAACGGCGCTCACGGAGAGCCGGATGAGCTACGAGGTCATCTCGGCCATCAGCAAGATCTATTATACGATCTACCGTATCGATCTGCGCACGGGTTATTATGAAGAGGTTGCAAGCGAGCGGCAGATGCACCGTCTGACCGGACACAGCGGCAGAGCGAGCGTCCACATGAGTGAAATGAGCAAGCAGAGCATCGTTGCCGGAGTATCTGCCCTATGTTGAACCGTTTTTTGACCTTTCGACGCTCGCGGAGAGACTGTGGCACGAGGACTCCGTGATGCTCGAATACCCCGTGAGGGACGGCAACTGGCATCTTGCGCGCTTCATCGTGCAGACGCGCGGGAAAAATGGCGAGGCGGAGCAGGTGCTGTTCGCGATGCGCCTTTACAGCGAAGAAAAGCGCCGCGAAAAGGATCTGATGAGCGCGGCAGATGCGGCGCGCCGCGCGAACGAGGCAAAGTCCGAGTTTCTCTCGCGCATGTCGCACGATATCCGCACGCCGATGAACGTCATCATGGGCTTTACGAACATCGCCCTACAGCACGCGGACGATTCGGATAAGATGAAAGAGTGCCTGGAAAAGATCCGTGTCAGCGGCAGCAACTTGCAGGAGCTCATCGACGATGTGCCGGACATCTCGCGCATCGAGAGCGGGGAGTTCAAAATCGTCTCGCAGCCGGTGAAGCTGCCGGAGCTGTTTGACTTCTACTGCCAGGCCATCGCGGGCATCGGCATGACGCCGGAGTTCATGGAGCAGATGTATTCGGCCTTTTCCCGCGCGGTCGACACGCGCGTCAACAAGGTGCGCGGCAGCGGCCTCGGCCTTGCCATTGTGAAAAAGATCGTTGACCTGATGGGCGGTGCGATCGAGGCTGAGAGCAAGGTCGGCAAGGGCACGACATTCCGCGTGACGCTTGACCTGCCCGCCGCGGCGGACGACGCCGAGACCGAAGAGCACACCGAGACGGCGAAGCACAGCCCCATCATCGCCCTCACAGCCAACGCCTACCATGAGGACATTCAAAAATGCCTCGCCGCGGGCATGAACGCCCACCTCTCCAAGCCCATCAACATCGACCGCGCGGTGCGCACGATACAAGGACGAAAGCGTATCTGCGGATGAGCTGCTGACCATTGCCCGGCGCAACCGCAGCATTGTTCCCCTCTACCGCACGGAGCAGGACGAGGACGGCGAAGAAACCGGCGAGGATGTGACACGCGACGATAGCTGGAACTATGCCGAAATCCTCTGGAACGGAATACAGGCAAAGGCGGTCACTGCGGCGTTTGAGCAGCTTTCCTACAAAGAGCAATGGTATCTGGAAAAGCGGAACGCCATCTGCTTGACCTGCGGGCGCGTCAGCCCCTTGTCCACGCAGTCCACCTTTGAAGATTTAGCGGTGGATTTTGAAGGAACGACAGCCAGCGGTGCGGAGCGGTTTTACCGGCGCACATTAGACAAGCTGCGGCTGAAGCTGCTGGAAAGCGGTGTGATCCATACCGTGACGCTGAAACAAACCGATATGCGAAAAAAGAACAAAAGAATAGCCGCCGCTGTCTACCTGTATCAGGCGGACAACGACGGCGAGTGGGGTGAGCTGCGGTTTGACTTTGAGAACGGCACAGCGGAGATCGTCAGGCTGGCGGATTGGGACACGGTGAAAAGCAATATCTTTGCAAAGACGGCGATCCGGTTTGTTCAGAGATTGCCGGAGGCGAGATTACTGAAATCCGTGGTCGTGCCGTTTGAGATGGGCGTTCCGGAAAGACCACTCCCTCTGACGAAGGCGGCAAAAGAATCGAATGGCAATTCCTCACACACGATCTCTTTGCGGCAGACGGAGTGTAGGAAAACGGATGAAAGAATCACTGCTGCTGTCTACGAATATCTGGTAGACAACGACGGCGAATGGGGTGAGCTTCGGTTTGATTTTGAAAACGGCACAGCCGAGATCGTAAAACTGGCAGATTGGGACACGGTGAAAAGCAATATCTTTGCAAAAACGGCGATCCGGTACATACAGGGATTGCCGGAAGCGAGACTGCTGAAATCTGTGGTCGTGCCGTTTTAGAAAGGCAGGGCATAATTATCCGCAGAGCATGACCTTTGCGCAGAACAGGCCGTCCTGGTAGGTAACCGTACTCACCCCGCCGGATTTTTCTGCGATGTGACGGACGGACTGAAGCCCGACGCCGTCTCCTTTTCGCTTGGAGGACTGAAAGACACCACCTTTTTCGCGGATGACTCCGTCATAGGTGTTTTCAACCTGAATCAGTGCCAGACTGTTGCCATGCAGATATGCTTTGTCTGGTGGGTGGTCAGGGCGCAGGAAAGTCCACCTTCTTTCGCCTGCTGGCAGGAAAGGATGAGTGGTTCTCCGACGATCTGCGAAAGCTGGACGATGAAAACGTGTACCGCAAGCTGCAAGGGCACTGGATCATCGAAATGTCCGAGATGATTGCCACCGCCAATGCCAAGAGCATTGAAGAAATCAAATCTTTTCTGAGCCGCCAGAAGGAGGTCTATAAAATCCCGTATGAAACCCACCCAGCAGACCGATTGCGACAATGTGTGTTCGGCGGCACGTCCAACGCAATGGACTTTCTGCCCCTCGACCGCTCCGGCAACCGGCGCTTTCTACCGGTGCAGGTATGCCCGGAACAGGCGGAGGTTCACATTCTGGAGGATGAAGCCGCATCCAGAGCCTACTTGCAGCAGGTGTGGGCGGAGGCAATGACCATCTACCGGACAAGTGGCTGGAAGCTGACGTTCAGCCCGGAAATGGTGCGCTATCTCAAAGAACATCAGAAGGACTTCATGCCGGAGGACACGAAGGCAGGCATGATTCAGGCGTTTCTGGACAGCTATGCGGGCGATACCGTCTGTTCCAAGCAGCTTTACAAAGAAGCACTGAACCATGCCTTTGACGAGCCGAAGCAGTGGGAGATCCGCGAGATCAACGAGATTATGAACCAGTGCGTGACCGGCTGGACGTATTTCTCCAATCCCCGCAGCTTTGCCGGATACGGCAGGCAAAAGGGCTGGGAGCGCGAAAGAGATGCAACCGACAGCGGCAACCATGCCGCAGAAATCCCGGACGGCTTTGTGGAGATCACGGAGCAAATCGGGATGCCGTTCTGAAAAGAGCGGCTTGTTGTAAAGCATGTTGTTACCCTGTTGCCGGGCTGGTTGCCGGGAGAAATCCTTGTCCTGTCAGGTTTTTCTACCTTTGACAACCAAAACAACAGAAAAATAGAAGAAAAAGAAAATCGTAAATCAACCGTCAGACCGGGTATGTTTCGAGGTTTTTTGGAAGTCCGTTGCCGGACTTCGTTGCCGCCTCGCCCTGTCTGGCTATTTTTATAAGGAGGGTAAACTGCCTATGAAGGAAATCCCGATTTGGGAAAAGAGCAATCTGAGCTTGGAGGAGGCTGCGGCTTACTCCGGCATTGGTATCAACAAACTGCGCGAGATTACCAACGAGGACCGGTGCAAATTCGTCCTCTGGGTGGGAAACAAGCGCTTGATTAAACGCCGCCTGTTCGATCAGTTCATCGAGCAGGCGTATTCTATTTGAAATTTGTGGTGTAAAACGGAGCCTTGATATGATACAATAAGTGTGTCATATCAGGGCTCTTTCCATCACGGAAAGGAGTTTGACAATGTCCGAAAAGAGGAAGGACAACAAGGGACGTATCCTGCGGACAGGAGAGAGCCAGAGAAAAGACCTGATTTATCAATATCGGTATACAGACATTCGCGGCAAGCGGCAGACGGTGTATTCCTCCGATCTGAAAGAACTGCGGGAAAAAGAAAAGGAAATCCAGAAGCAGCTTGATGATGGCATTGATTATGCCGCAGGCAAAATTACCGTCATTCAACTGCTGGAACGCTATATCAGCATCAAGCAGGGCGTACGTTACAATACCAAAGTCGGCTATAACTTCGTGCTGAATCTGGTGAAGAAGGAAGATTTCGGTTATCGTTCCATCCGGGACATCAAGGTTTCGGACGCGCAGAAATGGATCATGAAGCTGCACGAGGACGGAAAGGGATACAGCACCCTCACCAGCGTTCGGGGCGTTGTCAAACCGGCTTTCCAGATGGCGTACAATGAGGATGTAATCCGTCGGAATCCCTTTGACTTCAAATTGGTCGATGTGGTTTCCAATGATTCACAGAAGCGCATTGCCATGACAGAGGAACAGCAGACGCTTTGGATGGATTTCATCCGGGAGGACAAGACCTACTGCAAGTATTACGACGAGTTTGTGGTGCTGCTGGGAACTGGGATGCGTGTCAGCGAGTTTTGCGGGTTGACAAAGGCTGATCTGGACTTTACCGGGCGGAAAATCCGGGTGGATCATCAGCTTGTCCGGGAGCGCGGTGGCAAGTATTATGTGGAGAAAACCAAAACCGAGTGCGGCTGCCGCTACATTCCTATGACGGACGAGGTTTACCGGAGCCTGCAAAATATTCTCTCCCGCCGCAAGCGCGTGAAAACGGAAACGATCATCGACGGGTACAGCGGTTTTCTTCTGCTGGACAAGAACGACAGTCCGAAGGTTGCCCTGCACATCGAGAATGAAATGCGCTGGGCAATGAAGAAGTATCAAAAGCTGCACCCGGACAAGCCTCTGCCGCACATCACGCCTCATGTGTTCCGGCACACCTTCTGCACGAACATGGCGAACGCTGGTATAGACATCAAGACCTTGCAGTATGTCATGGGGCATTCCGATGTGGGCGTCACGCTGAATGTTTACACACACGCGAGCTATGACCGCGCAGCCGAGCAGATGGCAAAGATCATTGATTTTAGAGGGTTTGCCGCACCGGAGCCGCAGAGAAAATCAGGTTGAAGCAATCGCAGCCACTACACCAATTACTACACCATTTGCCCGAAAATCTGCGTAGAGTTACGGGAATCTGCGTAGGTTTCCGGCATGACAGCAAAAATGAAAGAAGCGCCCAAAGCCCTGAAATATCAAGGCTTGGAGGCTTTTGAAGGGATATATAAGCAATGACAAAAATCTTATTCATCTGCCACGGCAATATCTGCCGCAGCCCCATGGCCGAGTTCGTGATGAAGGACTTGGTAAAAAAGGCGGGACTGGCATCGCAATTTCATGTCGAATCAGCGGCTACCAGTCGGGAGGAGATCGGCAACCCAGTCTATCCTCCGGCACGGCGCAAGCTGGCCGAGCATGGAATCTCCTGCGAAGGCCATGCCGCACGGCAGTTGACAAATCGGGATTACGACGAATACGATCTCCTGATCGGCATGGACCAGGCCAACCTCCGGGATATGTACCGCATCTGCGGCGGCGACTATGCCGAAAAGATGTCCCTCCTGATGGACCACACCGCTCGTCCCGGCAATGTGGCAGACCCGTGGTACACCGACGACTTCGAGGCAACCTGGCAGGATGTGCTGGATGGCTGCCAAGGACTTTTGAAAGAATTCATGACAGAACGAGGTGATTCAAATGGCACAAAACGATAATATCCAACTGTTCGAAGACAAGCGTATTCGAACCGCATGGGATGAGGAAAAGGAAGAATGGTACTTTTCCGTCGTTGATGTGGTAGCTGTGCTGACTGATCAGCCAGATTATCAGGCAGCTCGTAACTACTGGAAGGTAACGAAGAAACGCCTGAAGGATGAGGGAAATGAAACGGTTACAGCTTGTAACCAGTTGAAAATGACCGCTTCGGATGGCAAAAAACGATTGACTGATGTAGCCGATACCGAGCAGCTTCTCCGAATCATCCAGTCTATTCCTTCCCCGAAGGCAGAACCGTTCAAGTTGTGGCTGGCACAGGTCGGTCGAGAGCGTATCGAGGAGACCATCGACCCGGAGCTGACCATTGACCGCGCTCTGGAAACCTATCTCAAGAAGGGTTACAGCCGTGAGTG
>OGIE01003003.1_pt1 | contig 19252 bp, 11 predicted proteins | sample 1571581 | NCBI WGS metagenome assembly OGIE01 (sample SAMEA2582021, study PRJEB24529) | metagenome | biome: Human gut stool | place: China | collected 2011
GCATCAGTATAAAACTCATGGACAATATCTTCATAAATCACATCATCCGTCAATAGTAACAGATTCTTTTTCTTCAATTCTTTCAAGCCTTGAGCCACTGAGACGGTAGAAAAAGGAGTGACAAACCCACTGCCACCACCGGTAGGAATCAAATTTGCATTAGGCCCCATCACGGCTGTCTTCCCTTTCAGCGGGAGCAAGTTTCCTTCATTCTTCAACAGGACTACACCCTCGCGCGCCAGTTCTAAAGCTGTCTGGCGGGAGAAAGGATTATCCTCTGCGATGTTGCTGTCTTTCTGTTCCTTATCCAGCATACCATAAGCAATCAGAGTTTGCAGGATGTGTTGTACTTTCAGGTTGATGGTTTCTTCTGTCACTGTGCCGGCTTTGATAGCAGGCAACAGATTCTCCAAATTCATAAAACGTCCTTTCGGCATTTCGAGGTCAAGTCCGGCGTTAGCAGCGCCTACGGCGGAATATACAGAAGTCCAGTCCGACATCAGAATACCTTTGAAGCCCCAAAGATTGCGCAAGACATCAATATTCAACCATTTATGTTCGGTGGCATGGACACCGTTCAACAGATTGTAGCTGTTCATTACGGCACCGACATTGGCTTCCTGTACAGCTTTTCGGAAAGCCGGGAAATAGATTTCCTGCAAAGTACGTTCGTCTATGTCAGAGCTGGCATGGTGGCGGCTCCATTCCTGGTTGTTGGCAGCAAAGTGTTTGATGGTGGCAATGACTCCTTCCGATTGCACGCCGAGGATATATTGTTTCGCCGTTTCACCTGTCAAGTAAGGGTCTTCACCGAAGTATTCAAAGTTACGGCCGCACAATGGAGCACGATAGATATTCACGCCCGGCCCCAACAGGATATTAACTCCTCTTGCCTTGGCATCCTGTCCCAAGCCTTGCCCTAACTTATAAAGTAATTCCCGGTTCCAAGTAGAAGCGGAAAGTATTCCGGAAGGATATAAAGTGCTCTTGGGAGCATGATTACGAATTCCCTGCGGCCCGTCAGCCAACTTGATTTCAGGTATTCCCAAACGGGGGATGGCACGCAGAGAAAAACTGGTATATCCGGAGATATACTCTATTTTCTCTTGCAAAGTCATTTTTGTTACAATGTCCTTCGCACGTTGTTCGGCTTGGGGAGTGATTGTCTGTGCATGGGCTGTGATACCTACCATAAATAAAAACACACCTACGCTTCGTATTAATTTTCTCATTATCGAATTTTACTCTGTTAAGTCTATCTTTACTTTCTGGTCTTTTACCTGGATGTAATACTCCCCGATTTCCAAGAATCGTTTGCCGTTCCCGTCAACAAAACCAAAATCGCGTTCCAAGTCAACATCAAAACGGAATACTTTCGTTTCACCAGCCTTGATTAATTGCTTCTCAAAGTGTTTCAACTCTTTCACCGGACGGGTAATAGAACAATAAGGGTCGGAGATAAACCAATGTACCGTTTCCAAGCCATCACGTTTTCCTGTATTCGAAACAGATACTTCTACTGAAAGTTTTCCACCACGTTTGACTGTTGTTACAGAAGGAGTAACAGTGCCATATTTGAATTCTGTATAGCTCAGTCCGTGCCCGAACGAGTATAAGGGCTCACTCGTGATGTCCTTATAGAAGCCCTGATGTCCACGTCCACTCTTGCGACGATTATAATAGATAGGAATCTGCCCGGTTGAATAAGGGAAAGTCATAGCCAGTTTACCGGAAGGGTTGATACGTCCAGACAATATTCCAGCCATTGGAAGCGCACCATTCACACCCGGCTGCCAAATTTCCAATATAGCATCCGAAATCGGTTCCAACCGGTTCAATTCCAACGGGCGTCCGTTCACCAATACCAGTACGATGGGTTTGCCGGCTTTCTTCAGCTCTTTTGCCAGTTCTTCCTGAATTTGAGGCAATGCAATAGAGGAACGAGAAGCATTCTCACCACTCCAAGTCATCATTTCGCCCAGACAAAGAACAACGACATCAGACCAACGGGCTGCTTCCAATGCTTCTTCAAAACCTTTTCGATTATCCCCTTGTGTGCTACAACCTAACGCATAACGCAGTTCAGCTTTTCCCACAAACTCGGTTGCCAGTCCGTTATAGAGCATTGCTACATCCGTATCTTTCCCATGTCCACACCAGGAACCTAACAAGTCCCAGCCATTTTTTGCCATGGGGCCTACTACGGCAATCTTCTTCTTATCTGTCAGAGGCAGTATCCCGTTCTCGTTTTTCAACAATACCATCGACTCTGCTGCAAGCTGGGCTGCGATATCCATACTCTGCGGACGGAAGAAACGTTCTTTCTCATTTGTAACCGGGGTATAAGGGCGTTCAAACAAGCCCAAACGAAATTTCACCCGCAAAACACGACGAACTGATTCATCAACCTGCGCCATCGTTATCTTTCCCTCTTCGACAAGCTCTTTCATATAACGGTCGTAAGCATGAGACATCATATCCATCTCAAGCCCTGCATTAAAAGCATACACTGCAGCTTCTTTTTTGTTAGCTGCCAATCCCTGATTTTTCAATTGTTCGATTGCCCCCCAATCGGAAACTATAAATCCATCATGCCCCCAACGTTCTTTCAATATTTCCGTCATCGTATAGTGATTGGCCGATCCGGGAACTCCGCTGATATCATTAAAAGAGCTCATCAGGGTGGCCGCCCCCGCTTTCACACCCATTTCATAAGGCAGTAGATAGGTATCCCAAAGAGTTTGAGCAGAGATTTCAGTATAAACATAATCACGTCCGGCTTCGGAAGCGCCATAACCGATATAATGTTTCAGACAAGCCGCTATTCGGTCTTCGGCCGACATATCATCTCCTTGATAACCACGCACCGAAGCGGCGGCAAACACTCCATTAGCATATGGATCTTCACCATATCCTTCGGCTACACGTCCCCAACGAGGGTCACGCGCCACATCAATCATCGGCGAGAACGTCCAGTCCACTCCCGACATACGGGCTTCCTGTGCAGTAACGGCACATGCTTTTTCCACCAGTTCAGGATTCCATGAACAAGCCTGTCCCAAGGAAATAGGATATACAGTACGAAATCCGTGAATGGCATCGTAACCAAAAATAATAGGAATACCCAAGCGGGATTCTTCCATAGCCTTCTTTTGCACATTATTACGCAAAGCCGGATTCGTATCGTAATAAATCAACGAACCGATTTCCGCCGGCACTTTCTTAACCTCTTCTCCTATATTATTCACATTGTTATTCCGCCCCATGGTATATTGGTTTAGTTGCAGAATTTTCTCTTCCAAAGTCATGCGTGACAACAAATCATCAACCCGTTTTTCAATCGGTGCTTTGGCATCCTTATACAAAGGAATACTTTTTTTATCTTTTGCCGAAAGGGCACATGTTACTTCCAACAGGCATAAACCGAAAATTAATACTTTTCTTTTCATTGTGTTTTCGTCGGTTAGTTATTATTTAATCAATCAAATATAGCTTTTTCAAACAGACGTACTGTCTATCATTGTTTTTCATGCAAAGCTCTGCTAATTATCTTTTTTCAGATGTTTATCAGCAAACTGTACATACTGCGTCCAGTCATACAAATTAATGTCATGTTGCCCCGAACGGATATGATAACCAATGGTCCCGGACAACACTGGCTCGTTGACAGCCGGCATCTCCTTCACCGGTAATCCCGGCAGACCGAACAATTCATAAACAGGAGAGGCATAAAGTCCGGAAAGGAACTCTCCTCTAGGATCGGCCCAACAGTCTTCTTCCGCGCTAGCGATATAAACAGGACGAGGAGCTATCAGAGCTATGAGTTCATGCTGATCAACAGGCAGGTTCTCTTCCTTATCGTTATATTGCCAGAAATTCCGACAGAACCAATGTGTAAATTGCCGATTTACAGCCCGCACGGTTTCTCCGACTTTTCTTCTCGATAACGCTGCACCACCACAACCCGAATCATTTGAGATGACCAATGCAAAACGCGGGTCTATCGCTCCAGCCCATAAAGTAGTTTTTCCAAGGCGCGAATGTCCGAAAATTGCTACACGTTTTGCGTCAATGTCTTTGTCTGTCTCAAAATAGTCCATTACACAGCTCATTCCCCATGCCCAAGCAGCCAAAGTTCCCCATTCATCGTCAGCCGGTCGTTTTTGCCCTTTCTTATAAAATAACGGATGAACCCCATTACGGAATGCATCATCAAAGTCCGGATCAATATCTCCACGATAAAAGGTAGCCAGCCCATAACCATGTTTCATCAGCATTTCTACCGGCCATCTGGAAGCAGCATTACCACGTGGAAACATGTATTTTCTGCCATAAGTCAGTAATTTTTCTTCCGACGGCAAAGTAATGCCTTCATCCGGGTGAATGGCATGATTACCCTTAAAGTTTATTCCGAAGAACATGGGTACCGCTCCTTGCCGTTGGTTAGGCAGATAGATAAGTACTGTCATATAATGCTTTTCATCTTTTGTGAGATAAACAGCCACTTCCCGCCGGGTAGCCAAGCCATTCAATGCGTTTTTGTCTTCGGTCAGCACCCGGAAATGTAAATCCTTCGGATGTGCCGGAGCTTTGCCATACATCTGCGTTTCAAAAAGATGAATCAATTCGGGACGACGTTTCTTCACCCATTCTTTTATGGTAACCACTTTTTGCCCGTTGTTTAGGGTCAATACGTCAGGAAGTGTATAAGCCGGAACTTTGCTTTCATCATAATTGACTTTCGCGGCAGGTTCTTTTAATTCAGTTAATTCCGTAATCCGGTCCGGATGCAACACTGCTCCATGGGCGGCTTTTTGAGCCACTTCCCGCTGATCATAATTCATACCTTCCGGATAATACGGGTTTCCTACGACATTGCGCTCGAATATTTTCTCAAACCATGTACAAGCGGCCGTATAACGTCCGATTTTCAAATCGAGATGATAACCGTCACGATTCATGTGGTCACCGACAAATGAAGTACGGGCATTCTGAATAGCTGTACCCGTAGGGATTATCATTTTTATTTTTGTTAGTTTCGATGCCTTATCTACTGCTTTTACAATAGAATGATACATCGTTAGCTGATCCCGCCCATAATTCTTAAATCCGGTATTTGTTGCATTTGCAGCATATGCCCATGTCTGATGCAACATCAATTCCGCTTTCTTAGGAAGACGTACTTTCACATATTCCACCAATTCCGGCAACGATGTCTCATAAGTCTCATACATGCCTGAGAAAGGACTAGCTTGCTGAAGGCTGACATAATCCCACTCTTCATCCGCTAGTACTGTTCCCAACGCCATTTTTTTCTTTTCTATCTTCTTACCGTCCAGACTGATCTTCCGATAGGCATAAGCGGAATCATTACTACGAGCATTCTTTACATGACGTTCCAAAGAACAACCTGCTATATACATATTGCCAATAATCACAGGAATACCTTCCGCATTTGCCAGCTCATACAAATACTGTTCCACCGCATCTTGTGAGAAGCTATTCCCAATAGCCAATATTTTAATAGCCTTTTGCTGCGCACATGCTCCACTCGCAAGAAATGATAGCAACAAAAGCTGAATTACAATCAGAACTTTATTTCGTTTCATTTTTATCTGAATATAGAAGAGAATGAGAACCAATTACTGCACCTGCTTTATAGACAACGCATTTAAATGTCCCTCTGTCGCAGCTCCGCTCAAACCGACAACCTCAATAACAACTTTACCGTCAGCAGTTGGCTCTACATTTTCAAACTTAGTGATATATTCTCCATAAGGAACTTCTTCAAAAGTTGCATACTCTCCCTCATTAGTACCTAACTTCAAACCTGTCCTAATCTCTTTCGGACCGATAGTATTTTTTCCTTTCAACGTATATTCAGATGTACGGGCCGCCTTGCTACCACCAAAGCGAACAGACAATATCGTGAAATTATATTTACTTGCAGAACTCAAGCCTGTTACTTCAACTGTTGCCGGTTCAGTATTTCCGGCGTTAGCAACGCCACTTACAATAAGCCCGTCTTTCCATGCCGACATCGGAAATTCCACTTCATCCACAACCATTACTTTATCCGGTTCTCCAGATATTCCATTATAGACAGAAGTAAATCCGCCAGCTACTCTCACACTTACATTCGTAGCATTAGCCTTTGCATCAGACAATAACAATGGAGCAGCACTTACGGAAGAAGTATAATTATTCCATGGAGTAGCGGACGTTATAGTCGAACTACCAAAATCAACATAAATAGGAGCAGCCAATAGGTCCGAATCGACACGTTTCTTCAAATCAACTAACTCCGTCACGGTATTCGGGCTCTGTACAGCCATATGAGCTGCTGTTTGAGCAACCTTTATAGTTTTCTCATCCAACCCTTTCGGGGCATATGTATTACCTACCACATTCTTTCCCGTAATCTTCTCAAACCAGACACAAGCAGCAGTATAGCGTCCGTAAGTTGTTTCCAAATGATAGTATCGCGTGGCGTCACCATTGTCAAGACGAGTGAAATTGTCGCCGATAAAGGAAGTGCGTCCATTCTGAATAGCAGTTCCAGCAGGAATAATTATACTGATATTCTGGTCGGACGCTGCTTCATTTACTGCATTGACAATAGCACTGTACATTGTCATCTGATCATTATCATAGTTTTTAAAATCAGTATGATTTGAATAAGACGCATAAGCCCACGTCTGATGCAACATCAGTTTCATATATTTGTTAGTGGCACCCCCTTTTACATAATTAACCAAATTACTCAAATAAGGCTTGTATGTATCATATTGTCCGGATTTGCCACTCACTTGCTGAAGACTGATATAATCCCATTTGTCATCTTTCAAAGCTGTTTCCAGTGTAGTATTCGCCTTAGTAGTCTTGCTCCCGTTCTCAATTTTGCGATAACTATATTTTGCCTGATTACCGTTAGCATTGACCCAATGAGTTTACAAAGAGCATCCTCCGATGTACATATTACCGATAATAGCTTCAATGCCTTCCGCTTTCAACAATTCATACAGATATTGCTCGACCGCATCCTGCGAAAAACTGTTGCCAATTGCCAAAATACGAAGCGGAGATTGTTTGACCGTTACAGATATTACTTTAGAAAGCCGTTTAGTCTCTCCTGGAGATTCCACTTTGATGAAAGCCTTTCCTGCTTTCACACCTTCAACCTTTACATTGGTACCATTGTCCTCTATGATTTTCAGTATTTCCGGATCGGAAGATGTCCATATATATTCCAGGTTTTCAGCTTCCGTACTGCTAAAAATTGGATTAATAGCCATTTCATCACCAGTCTCCAAGCTAACAACATCTTCCACAATCATCCAATGATCACCCTTGATAGGATTGTCCACGTCATCGTCAGAACAAGATATAAACGCATTACCTATAAACAGAAATATCAGGAACATGCAAGATTTCCATGCTATGTCACTTTTTAAAAATACATTTTTCATAATACAGAAGTTTTAGTAGTCATACATTTTCTTATAATGAATAAAAAGGATATATAGAATTACCCCGCTCCTTCAATAAGGAGCGGAACAACATACTTCATGTAGATATTTATAACAGGAAAACTGTTATTTAACCGTTATATCCATTAGCTTCACCCAACCGGAGTCTAACAGGTTATTTTTAACTGCCATCCGCAGCCCTATTGTATTATCTTTAGTGGTATCCACAAGACCTACCGCCCACTTATAAGCACCCACGGAAACTCCTTTCAGTGTCAAATCAAAATTATAAGTAGTCGGTTTATTCTTCAACCACGTAGATAAATCTGTCTGGGTATCAACAAACACCTTTTTTACTTCGTTTTTATCGTCCAACAAAGCAAATGCTACTTTATAGCGTTGATTCCATTGCGGAATATTAGTGGGACAATATCCCCATCCCATATTGTTCCAACGATGAACGATCGTTATTTTCTCGCCACTCTTAACATCTTTAGGCAATGAAACCATATCAGGATATAAACGATAACCACCTTCGGTAACAAAACGCTGTACAAGTCCGAAACATTTGAACCAAGACATGGTTTCACTTCCTGCACGAAAATCCATCATATTGACCCGTGCCTCAGCTGATGCGTCGAATTCTCCCTGACGTACATCTTCCGGATGCCCTTCACGATACCCCATAGGATCAAGCCAATAACGATGCTGATTAACAATCCATCCTCCTTCCATTATGATAGGACGTTTATAGTTCCAACGAGCAGCAAACTGTTTTTCCCAATCCTGATAATAACCGTTCATACCAAAAGCATCATGACGCAAACTATATCCCTTGTTTATAGCACTCTCAAGCAAGCCTTCCGTTTCAGGGTCTAAAGCCCCCCAGCCGGATGTGTTTTCAGCACCAATCAAACGATGATAGTTAATAACTAACGGCACTTTGGTAAAGCATCGGGAATACAAATCTGTAATCCATTCGAAAACCTGCTTCTTTTTTGAATGATCTTCATAAATCATTGTATGTGCTTCACCCCATTTCCCCAATCCGTAAGCATCTATAAAGTCTACTTTATCCGGATCGTTAAATTCCTGTGCCAGTGCTTCGATGAACTTAGTATATTTTTCCTGAAAGATCTTATCATCCGGAAAAGGTGATTTACGTGCTAATGCAGTCGCCTCGTTAGTAGGTCCCGGGTCTTTATACCAATGTGCACCGGCGTCAAAAACATATTGGGGAGTATTTAATCCTTGGTCACGTCCATCCACTACAATTCGGAATGACAAACGCATCCCACGATCCAAAACACTTTTCAGCAATCTGGTCAAACGGGCAGTCGGATCTTTCCATATATATTTCCCTTCTTCCGGCTCCAATGAACTCCAACTTGTCCGTATATAGCAGGTACTGGCATAATCTGAAACTTTTACTGGTTCTGCCAGTTCCGGTACAGAAACATTATCGTAACCTTCTGTAGTCCAGAAATTTTCATCCCAACCACGTCCCATATAGATCACCCATCCGTTTAATGGATTACGCAATACTGTTTTCTTATCCGGAGTGATTTTCACTGTGACATTACCGGCAGGCAGTTCACCACTTCCATTTCCTTCATCACCATTATTATCACCACCCGAACATGCGGATAAATTTGCTGAACAGAAAAGCAAAAGAACTACACTCCAACTTTTCATAACAGATATTGTTTTTTCTATTTTCATATATTTCGATGTTGATATTAACTATTGCCGTATCTTGTGCAATACGGCAATAGTATAAATTCAATTTATTTATATGCTACAATCTTTTTATTTCGCAAGTCTAAAACAACAAGAGTACTTGACGGAACATTAAAGTATGAGTTGCGTTGTTCACCATCAGCTCCTCCTGTAATCGCCTGCGACACACCATAGGTAAGCGTCTTTTGCTGACGCAATCCATTCAATAATGCAGGAGAGAAGCAATAAGTATTATTTGCCTTACCACTTATATTTGCTATAAGGAACTTTATTTGGCTTCCCGATATTGGAGTTCCTTTATGTACAAGTACTTGCGGGTCGGCCAAACTTGGCGTAAAGCTTCCATCTACAGGTGTACCCCAGCCATTTATATTACCATGCAACCACAAATTCGTTACAGTAGTAGTTATTATATCTTCAGCAACATCTGCATTATATTTCCATTCGAGTGTCAATGGTTCTAGTTGTTTACTTGGCGGATAAACTGACACTGTTTTCGCTTGCATATCAACAACAACGCGATGCTCACCTGTTTCCGTAATCTTCCATCCGACAGCCGCTCCTTTTTGTCTCATAACTACAGATAATGTATCTATTTTATCGGCTGACAATGCAACATCATCCCCACTTTCGGGACTGATATAATTAATCTCACCTTCAAACTCAACAGGTATCTTCAACACTCCCGGTTTCAAATCCAACAAAGCTGCATACAGATATTCATTTTCCTGTGTCAATGTCATTTGTATCTTATCCGCACCTACCGCATCACCTTCCAGGAATACTTTATCGGCATCAAACACAATAGGTTTATAAGGACGCACATCTACATTGATTGTTCTCACTTCAGGCATCGCATATTTAGAACCACCATCCCATTTGGCAAGTACACGGAACTGCAAAGTAGCGGGTTTAGTATAAGTCCTTCCCCACTTTTCTACCAATAGCTTCTGCAATTGCTCGGTCGTATAGCTTCTGGAGAAAACACCTTCATCCTCTTCTGTGCGTACACTGGAAGCAAAATCATTGCCTTCAATATCTAACTTTGTGACATAAGTAACCGAATATTCTTCCGGCATCTGGCGCGCTTCTGTCCAATCAAAAGTCAAAACCACCTTATTAGGTTCGTTACCGTCGAGTTCGATATTTGTACTTGACGCATGTACTTCCAATGTTTCCGCAGCAGCAAAAAAATCACTGTTGTCCACATTATCATCATCATTGCATGCACTTAAACAAATCCAAACAAATAACGGCAGTATATTATAGAATGATATAATTTTTCTCATATTTATCATTGTTTACTTAAATAAAACATTATCTCCACCATCCAGGCAATTGTCTCAGATTAGTATTCTTATCAATATCATCCTGAGGAATCGGCCACCAATAACTAATAAATCTTCTGGTTTGATAAAGGGTACGTTTATAATATTCATCTCTTTCGGTACTTTTAGCCAAGGCATTCATTCCATAGAATTTTCCATTCAAAGCTGTTTCAGCTTCTTTCCAACGACGTAAATCATCAAAACGTATATCAGCTTCACAATTCAACTCTACACGTCTTTCACGACGAATCAAATCACGCAATTGAGCTTCTGTGACAGGTATCTGATCCGCTCCCTTTCCATACTGAGGAATACCAGCTCTATAACGGACTCTATTAATATAATCCAGAATTTCTGTCTCATTATCCGTATATGTGCCCATTGCCACACTATACTCATATAATGATTCTGCATAGCTCAGATAAGCTTCTGCCAAGCGATAAAGTACTCCTTGACGTTTTTTGTAAGTACCGCTACTAGAGGCAGGAATCGCAGAGGGGTCAACACGTTTACGTATCAAATACCCTGCACTAGGAGAGTCATGAGAAGGACCACCATCTTCACCACCTGAAAAGAAATTGGCAAACTTATTTTTTGCATTCGACTTATCTTTTCCCCAGTGATACTCTTCATTATAAAGTACTGAAATATAAAAACGAGGTTCACGACCGCAATACATCTTATATGTATTTTTAGGAACAATCACATGCTCTGTTTCCTGTTCAGTACCGCCTTTTGTAGCATACATCCATGTAGTCTTATATGACTCGTCAACTGTAGAATATCCCGTCTCACTGTATCCTGATTCAGAATTGATAACCGGAGTAGCTCCATCATTTGTATAACCTGTGATAGGCACTAAACCATTGTTCATAAAGAATGCATCCACCAATGATTGGGTAACACCAATAGCACCTGCACCACCCATACTACGAGGATTAGCCTGACGGTCAAAATAACCTGCATCATCATATGTTCGTGGGAAAAGGATTTCCATATTTCCTTGATTATAACGTAACATCAATGCATTCTGATAAGATTGAAATGCATCTACATCATCTCCAATCGTCTCAATATATAACTTATGCCCCGCCTTTTCAGCCTCATCTATCAGCAACTTATTAGCATCAACAGCGGTCTTCCAACGTTCTGGTTTGAAGGTTGAATCAAAAATAGAAACACCATCACAGTTTTTCATATTCACCATGTCCGGGTCCTGGTTACCATTCACCAAAGGACTAGCAGCAAATGTCAATAAACGGGCACGCATAGCGAGACAAATAATAGAAGTGATACGCCCATATTTATTATCTTCATCGTAATAAGCCGGTAGCAATTTAGAAGTCTCCAATAATTCATTTGCAGCCCAATCCACTACTGTATTAAACGGCTCCTGCTTCAGCAACAGGGTTTCACCTGTAATCTCTTCTGTTGCATCACGAATAATAGGAACTGCTCCGTAAGTCATAGCCATCACAGCATGAAAGTAAGCAATGAAAAAGCGACATTCGGCTTTCATATAATTCACTTCCTTCTCTGTTACATCAGGAAGTGCATGCGCATATTTAATAAAGATATATGCTTGGCGAATACGCATAGGAAAAGTCTCCCAGTAGTTAATCACGCCACCGCTTGCAGACGTCCAGTTTCCATTCTGATAAAGAATAGCCTTAAATCCCTGTGATTCCCAACCAACAGAAGGTGCCAACTCGTCTGCTACTGCATCTGCACCATCATAATTATAGAACTTGGGAGTAGCATTATATATATAAGCTAACCAACGTTCCATATTTGTTTTATTCTCAAATACAGTTTCTAATGTCAACTGATCATCCGGCTCCTTATCCAAATAGTCAGAACAAGAAGATAGAGAAAACATGGCAATCATGCCTAATGCTATATATTTCCTTATTTTATTTTTCATACAATCAATTCTTAGAATTTAATTTCAAAACCTGCAGATATAGATTTCATAGCCGGATAAACTGCACCAGTCCTCGAAGCACCACTATCCGATGTAACTTCCGGATCCCACAAATCAAACTTAGAGAATGTCAGTAGATTTGAGCCTCTAACAAAAATACGCGCTCCGGAGATCAACATATTTTGCATCCATCTCTTCGGAAAAGAATATCCTAATTCTATATTTTTCATACGTAAGAAACTCATATTACGTAACCACCATGTAGAACTCTGGCTATTATTTGCATTTGTACCATAATCTAAACGTGGATAAAAGACATCCTGACTGGGATTATCCACTGTCCAGCGATCTTGATAATTAGTAAAGATATTATAGGTTGTACCCTTATTTGACGCAGGAATAATATTACCAGAAAGAACATTCCATGTTCGACCGATACCTTGAAATAACACACCAAAATCTAAATCTTTCCACTTCATATTTAACCCAAACCCATAAACGATTTCTGGGTTTATCGGCCCCCCAATTGGAGATACATCAAATGCATCAATCTTCCCATCTTGATTTACATCTACATATTTAATATCACCCGGGCGCAATTTAGCAGTAAAGGTTTGCGCAGGAATACCCTCTTTTAAAGTACCAGCTGCAACATCAGCAAAGTCATCATTTGTAAATAATCGTTCTGCAATATATCCTCTATTTTGTCCTGTTGGATATCCTGTTTCTGCCCGATTTGTACCAACAACAGCTGCCGGTTCATCCTTTTCTGTAATCTCATTATGAGCATATGTAAGTGTTCCCATCAAGCTCACAAACAAGTTCTTATTAAACTGTTTATTGATATTCAATGTAACCTCTGCCCCTTGATTCTTCATTTTACCATAATTATCCCAAGGTTGTTTTATAAATCCGGCAGTTATTGGAATCGATTCACGAGGCATAAAAATATTGTGACGGCGTTCGTCAAACAAATCAAATTGTAAATCTACCATACCATTAAATAGTCCCAATTCCAATCCCACATTCGCTTTATTTACTACTTCCCAGGTCAAATTAGGAACTGCAAACTCACCTTCAGCCATACCATTACGATTATACCCGCTCTCGGTACCCCAGTTATATTGTTTCAAATCATCCCATGAATCATTGATAGTAGAAAGATATGCAAAACGTCGTCCATTCAAAGTAGCATTACCTGTTTGCCCATAAGATGCACGTAATTTCAATTTAGAAATAGTTCTACGAAGAGGTTGCATAAATGATTCTTCTGACACAATCCAACCAATAGCCCCTGAAGGAAAAAAACCATAACGTTTTCCTTTAGCAAAATTTTCAGAGCCATTATATCCAAAATTGAACTCCCCTATATATTTCCCTGAATATGTATAAGATGCACGTCCTGCCATTCCCTGAGTTCGATAAGGTAGTTTCTCTCCTTTATCAAAATGACGACGATTAAATAACAACATGCCAGATACTGCATGTTTTTCCGCAAATGTATGATCATAAGACAAGGTTGCCTCCATATAGAGACTTTTAGTTCCATAAGTCCCTGTAGATTCATGTCCTAATGTATTGCTTCCATTCTCCTTTTTTGTCAACATCAATTCCCCCTCTTCCGTTCTTCCAGAAGCTGCATTATATATATCAGGCTTTGTTGACCGTTTTACTGTCCCCGTAGAATAACGGTCAAAAGAAAATACCCCTTTTACCTTTAACCCCGGAGTTATAAATTTCAAGTCTTGTTCAAGTGAAAATAATGTTTCAATCTTACTAGCACTAGTACGCTGGTACCCCATCTGAGTTGCCATTGCCCACACATTAGACTCCTCAGTTCCTGCAATTTGTCCTGTAGAATATTGTGCTGGAAACTGAAATGGAACAGAACGGAAAGCTCTATTAAAAATCTCACTTACACTTTGTGTTGTAGAATTACGATCTTGCAAATATCCTCCAATATTAAAACGCAGCTGTGTAGTTGGAGATAGCTTTAAATCAACATTTGAACGGACATTATATCTCTGCAGCTTAATAGAAGGATCCCACTCTCGCTTTTTGTCACGTTCCAAAATACCGCGTTCATTATAAACAGCGGCCACAAATGAATAACGTAGGATTTCTGTACCACCAGAGATATCTACCGTCACACGCTGATTGGAAGCATGATCCTTAGATACTGCGTCAACCCAATCCACGTCCGGATATAAATCAGGATCATAATTGGCACGAGTTTTCGCAATTTTATCAGTATATATAGGTCTCTGTCCTGTATCGATTAAAACATCATCCAATAATTGCATGTAATCAGCAGCCCCAATATATTCCGGAAGTTTTATAGGTTGTGTAGCTGCAAACTCTGCTTTTACAGTTACACGTGGTTTCCCCACCTGTCCCCGTTTTGTATTAATCAAGATAACACCATTAGCACCGCGTACTCCATAAACAGCACTAGCGGCAGCATCTTTCAATACAGAAAAAGACTCAATTTCTTCCGGATCAATATTATTTAATTCACGTTCAATACCGTCAACTAAAACTAATGGATCACCACCAACTTTTTGAAAGGTACTAATACCACGAATCCAAAAAGTTGAATTATCATATCCCGGTTCCCCCGAACGTTGAACTGCCAATACACCTGCAACCGTACCTGCTAAATTGTTACTCAACGAGCGACTGGTAGATACCTTTAATTTCGCAGGTTCAATTGTTGTAATAGAACCCACTACAGATTCTTTTTTTTGTGCGCCATAAGCCACAACGACAACTTCATCCAACTGACCGACATCTTCTACCATCTGTACATTGACTACTTTTCGATTATCAACGACCTCTTCTTTAGGCACAAAACCTATATAACGGAAAGAGAGCACTGACCTCTTTGCAGGAACAGTAATACTATAATTACCATTCATGTCTGTCAATGAATGTACTGTAGAATCATTTTTTAGAATAATTGTCACACCGATCAAAGGTTCTCCCTTCTCATCTGAAACGTTACCTGTTACCTTTATACCTTTTTGTTGTGTAGCTTGCTGTACTTTAGGAGCTTCTGGTATCGAAATTGTAATTTGTCTTCCCGACATCTTATAATTCAGTCCTGTCTCTGAAAACAGCTCTTTTAACACAGCATCTATTTTCTTATTGGAAACTGAAATGGAGACTTTGTTATTCAGATTTTTCTGAACATTAGCAGAGTATATAAAAATATATTTACTATGTTTTTCGATATAATCTAAAATATCTTTAACTGTAGCATTCTCATACTGTACTGAGAATAGATCTTCTTCGGAATTCCAACTAATAGAATTAGCACCGAATGAAGAAAATGGAATCATAAAAAAGACGTTTATAATGCAAAAAAGCTTAAGTCTTTTCTTTAAGTGTAAAAAAATACTTTTCTTTACCATAAAAATTTCTTTTTAGGTTAACAATTTTGGATTTATTGATTTAACTCAAGGAATTACTATCGGGTAAATACGGCAATATTTATCCGATTTTTTTGTGTATCATGAATAGTATTATCTGTTTCTCATAGGCTATATTGATTTTATAAGATTAATTAAATTGTCATTATTTACTCAAGTATATACTAGTATCACTTTTTTCTACTTCAATAGGGATTGTCTGCCGGATACATTCAATCACCTCATCAATATCATCTTTCAAATCTAGTTTTCCATAAACCTTTTCTTTACCTACCATCGGATCGCATTGAATAGGAATGCCATAATAAATACTCAACTTCTGAATAATATGAGATAAATCATTACCATTTAACAACATGACACCATCCACCCAGCTAATATATTCGGCTACGTCCACTTGCTTCTGATAGGCAATTGCGCCATTGGCTATATTCAGCAAATCACTAGGCACCAGCTGCGCTTTTCTCTCATTCCTATCGGTCACCTCAACAGAACCTTCCACCAATACAATATTAGTTGCCCCCCCCTTGTAGTTTGAAATATTAAACTTCGTACCTAATACCCGTAATTTGAAATCTTCAGATTCTACAATGAAAGGGTGTTGCTTATCATGAGCAACTTCCAGAAACACCTCCCTGGGCATATATTTTACGAATATCCCCATTAAAACGACAAGGATAAATCACTTTTGATTGAGAGTTGACAACCAATCGGGTTCCGTCAGACAGTTCAACCCGCACTCTTTTCCCTGCGGGAACAAGTAACTGGTTATATTCCGGTTCGCCCTTTACTTTCTTCTCCTCTTTTTCTCTTATTACTTTAGAATTAACAGCAACCTTTCCTTCTTTTGAATAGGTAACAAAAGCATCCTCATCCAAATTGAGCTGTTCTTTAGCAGTGATAAGAGTCACTTCTTCAACAGACTGGCTGTCCATCTGTTCGGCAATAGCCTGAAAATCTAAATTAGTGTTTTCACTATGAGTTAAGAAGTGGATGGTTGAAATACAAATTAAAATAGAAGCTGCGACAGAAGCAGAAGCTACTAAGAAATAATTTCTTCGACGCCTCATTACATCTCTCCGGATTTTTTGTTTGGTTCGCTCTATTATAGAAGAAGCATCAATCTTTTCATGCCCGCATTTTTCCCAAAAGAATTTCAGTTTCCCGCCTTCAGGTATAGCAGTAAAATCATCCTCAAGCTTTTCTTGAGAATTCAGTTTACCAAATAAATCAGCAAGGCAATGGTATCCTTTTAAGTCCATAATCTTCTTTAATGTTGTTTTATAAATAAAGACGCAACATTCAAAAAAATCTCCTAGTTAAAAATGAACTTTTTTTATTTTTCTCGAAAAGTAAAAATAGCAAGAAGCTCTTTTAAACAATTAAGCCCTTAAAATACAAGCAATTAACAGTATACCTTCAATCACTTCTTACGCAAAACCAGATTCAGATTCTTAGCAATTTCTTCTAAAGCAAAAGCAATATGATTATTGATAGTCTTCACAGATATATTTAATATGTCTGCAATCTCTTTATAAGGCAACCCATCCATTTTAGCCAGAAAGAAAACATGTTTACACTTGGGAGGAAGTTGTTGAATAGCCTCATTTATTCTGGCTATCTCTTCTTTACTAATCATCTTTTCGTCCGGAGATTGAACCGGATCAAATATGAATTCTCCTATCTCATCAAACAACAAATCACTTTTTCCTGTTTCTTTCCTCAAAAAGGAGATAGCCTTTCGATAAGTGATTGTTTGAATCCAAGCATCCATATTATTAATCTGCGCCAAGTCTTTTCTATTTTTCCAGACTTCAAAAAAGACATCACTGACTATCTCTTCCGCTGGCTCTTTTTGTCCTAATAATGCAAATGCATAGTGATATAAACGCGAAGAATAATGTTCCATAAAACGGTTGAAAGCGAATTCATCACCATTTACAATTTTACGTATGTCATCATTTTCAAGTCTCACAGAAGTATTTACAGATTATTTCTAATTAACAAAATTGTGCCAAATATAGTAGTATATTAGCAATTATAAAAATAAAAAACCACAAAAACGGATTAAAAGTTATCAATTACGAAAGATTAAAAAGTAACTTGGTAGGACGTGCCATCAGAGATAGATTCTTTTACGCCTCACGCAATAAGTTTTCAAACATGGGGTTCACCTTTCACCTTTTCTTCGAAACCCTTTATTCATCGAGGGTAGCGGGTGAAGGCTCTTCTTTTCACCGAACTTTTCCCTCTGAACGCTGTATCGTCCTTACTTTAGTGGTTCTTTTTCAATTTAGTTGACTGGTCATTATAGCCCACTACTTCATCTCCAATCTATTAATAGATAAGTTCTGTTTCATTAGGAGTAAAATTACTTTCGTCTAATAGTAAAGTTATTTCCGATAGTACGGAAACTATAAACGCAAATTCTGATCATATAAATGCAAGCTTTGTTTTTATAAACGCAAGCTTCATTTATAAAAACAAAACTTGTATTTATAGTTTGTATCCATTGAAAAACAACTTTACTCCTAGACCAAAAGAAGTTTGCATAGGAGCAAAAGCAACTTATCCAGTAATAGACTACATGTAAGCTATTACTAAATTACATAAAAGAATGACTCAATCATCATTCATGCATTTGCATCCGGTACAATTCAATTTTTTAATTAAATACGAGGTGAAGGAGTGCCCCTTCACCCGCTATCGCTGATGAATAAAGGGTTTCGAAGAAAAGGTGAAGAGTGAAGGGTATGTTCTCAACATTTCCTGTATGGTCACTTAAAGTGATGCTTTTAGCAATCAGAAAGCATCGGGACTTTTGAAAGACCCAAATATTGATTTATAAAAGCCTCTTACTTAAATAACGTACAGGATACCACACAGAAAGGAATCCGACTGCCAAAACGGTGATAAAAATAAGTACCACATCCCAAGCGTGAACGCTGACAGGATAGGCGTCTACAACAAAAGTACCACCACCGCCTCCCAATGAAATTATACCGAATTTCTGTTGGATAAAACATAGGATTAAGCCCAGGACAATACCGGAAATAGCGCCAAAAAGAGAAATGAGACGTCCTTCAAAGAGGAATATTCGGGAGATGAGTTTATCACTAGCTCCAAGACTCCGCAAAGTTACTACATCATCCTTCTTATCCAAGATCAACATAGAAAGGGAGCCTATCACATTAAAACAGGCTATCATTAAAATAAAAGTGAGGAACAAATAAGAGATTAGTTTCTCTATCTCCATAATACGGAAAACATCTGCCTGTTGCTGATAACGATTCTGAACAACAAAATCATCACCTAGTATGTTTTCTATTTTAGATTGTACCGATGAAGTATTTACATTAG
>OGIE01003014.1_pt1 | contig 19189 bp, 13 predicted proteins | sample 1571581 | NCBI WGS metagenome assembly OGIE01 (sample SAMEA2582021, study PRJEB24529) | metagenome | biome: Human gut stool | place: China | collected 2011
TTCGCGCTCTGCAGCACTGCCTTTTTTGCATTATTTTCGGGTCTTGCTATAGAAACAGCATAAAAAAGCTCCCTTCCTGCAGCGTCCTGTGAAAACAGGAGCGCAGGCGGGGAGCCTTTTTATGGGAAAATATGCAGAAAACGAATTCTGAAAAAACAGAAAAAGAAAAGACCCTGTTTTCGAATCCAACAGAATCTTACCAGTTATGTCATATTCTTTTCAGAGGTGGGTAACCGCTTCGCCATCTGAATCAACCTGCAAGCGGAATAGCAGACACCTTTAAGCGGAGGATGGCGCCTGACTAAGAACAGGCGAAACCAGAATCTGAAACGGTTTACCCGGCCGTTTAATGCAATGCATAAATCTCGCTCGAAGGTTTCTAAAAATCTAATCGAAAATTTTCAGACATTCCATATCCCATAATAGTCTTTGAATGGAAGCTTTCATCGGAAGCATCAACCCTATGCATACAGAGCAGGTTTCCTGACTTACAGATCATCGTTCCACATTCCTTCTCATATGTTGCGGACATACAATGGATTTGTTATGCTTCACTCCCTGATTACAGTGACCGGATCGCCCAGGAATCTCACCTGAATTCCCTCTCTCACCAAAAGACGGATCTTCTTTTGATGCACTCTGGATGTTGATATGAAATTTATACACAACCGTACTATATACCATAGGGCGGTATTTGTCAAGGAAAAATCGCAAAAAGAAAAGGAATCAGACAAAAAGCCGTGTGCATAGAATGAGATATGAAGAGAAAAAATGATAAATTGGAACTGATACTGTTAGGAGTGGGGATTCTCCTGCTGCTGTTATTGTTTGTTGTGAAGCGCCGTCTGGATGCGCCGGAAGAGACAGCGACAGCAGAAAGCAGGACGGAGACGATGGAAGGCAAAAAGCAGGAGGAGACGATACAGAACATGGAACAGGAAAACGCGGCTTTTCTGAACAGTAAAAAGGAAGAACAAAAAGAAACAACGGCAGCCGGACCGGTGCAGATCCGTGTCCTTCTGACAGACTGCGGAAAGCTGGGATACGCACAGAAACAGGTGTCCCTGCGTGGAAACGCAAGCCTTTCCATGAACGACGGCGCATACATAGCTTCCCCGCAGGAGACGATCTGTGTGACGGAACAGGAATGCGGGGAAGTTGTGCATGTGGTGCCGGCCGATGAGACGGCGGGAACGGCGGTTTCCCTTACGGGAAAGCCGGAGGACGAGACGGTTTATCCGGGAAGTTTTGTCATCTATAAAAGCGAAGAGGGACTTCTCGTTGTAAATGAACTTGATCTGGAAATGTATCTTCGGTATGTCGTGCCGAGTGAGATGCCGTCCTCCTATGAAAAGGAGGCATTAAAAGCACAGGCGGTCTGTGCGAGAACGTATGCGTGTGCCAGGATTCGTGAAAAAACGTGGGAGAACTACCACGCGGATGTAGACGACAGCGTGGAAAGCCAGGTCTACCACAATATGGAAGCGCAGCCGGAGACAGACGCTGCGGTGGCGGAGACAGAAGGAAAAATCATCACCTGCGGCGGGGAACCAATTCAGGCGTATTTTTTCTCAACCTCCTGCGGGAAGACGAGTACGGATGAAGTGTGGAATACGGCGGAGACGGCAGAATATCTGAAGAGCGTGACGGTAGGCGGGGAGAAGCAGGAACCGGAGACGGAGGAGGCGTTTGCATCGTTTATCACCAAAAGGGACAGCACAAGTCTGGAAGTGGAGGACGGCTGGTACCGCTGGCAGGTGACGATTCCGGCGGATGTGCTGTCAGAACGGGCAGCGGATCAGAAAATCGGGGAGATCACGGGGATTGAGGTGCGGCGGCGGTCAGAGGGAGGTGCGGCAGAAACCGTCCTTATCGAGGGGGAAAAAGGATCCATGGAAATCGAGGGAGAGTATCAGATCCGAAAGTTCCTCTCGGCGAAAGGCTGGCCGATTCAGAAAAATGACGGAACTGTAAGCTGTGAGATGGAGCTGCTTCCGAGTGCCTGCTTTATCGTGGTTCCGGAAAAAGAAGGGGAAACGGTTGTCTCCTTTACATTTTACGGCGGCGGCTACGGCCACGGCGTCGGCATGTCACAGAACGGTGCGAAACATCTGGCAGAGCAGGGAAAATCGTATGAGGAGATTCTCCGCTATTTTTACCAGAACATCGAAATCGGCGACTGCCGTTCCCTTTTTTAAAAAAATCACCGAAAACAGATTTTTTGTGCTATAATGGGCGAAAGTGAAAAACAGTTAGAAAATGACGAGGAGAGAAACATGGCGACAATCAAGGACATAGCGGCACGCGCCGGCGTTACGGCGACGACGGTTTCCCGTGTGATCAACAACCGCGGATACATCAGTGAAGAGACAAGAAAAAAAGTAACGCAGGCGATGCAGGAGATGAATTACCAGCCGAATGAGCTGGCGCGTTCCCTGGCAAAAGCGCATTCCAATACGATCGGGGTTATCGTTCCGCACATCTCGCACCCGTTTTTCAGTAAAATGATCAGTGCACTCGAGAGCGCGGCGGCAAAGCGGGGCTACAAGATTCTGCTCTGCAACTCGAAAGATCAGCCGGAGAAAGAAACCGAATATCTCGATATGTTCATCTCCAACCGTGTAACCGGCGTTGTGATGGCAAGCCGCGATGTGCAGATTGAAAAGTTTCATGATCTGAAAATTCCGATCGTCAATTTCGAGCGAGAGGAAAATACGGAGGCCATTACAATCCAGTGTGACAACGAGCAGGGAGGAGCGCTTGCAGCATCGCATCTTGCGGACTGCGGCTGCTGCCATCTGCTTCATTTCGGCGGAATCGTCGGAAGAGATATGCCGGCGGACCGGCGTGCGGATGGATTCCTGCGCGTCTGCCGGGAGCGGGGGATTGAAGGGGAAGTTCTTTTGAGTGACCGCTTAAGCTACGGCTCCATGCACTATGAATCCTATATTGAAAAGGGCCTTCTGGAGCACCCGGAGACGGACGGCATTTTTGCAAGCAGTGACCTGATTGCCGCACAGGTACTCCAGCGCCTTTACGCCATGGGAAAACGGGTGCCGGAGGATATTAAAGTTGTCGGGTTTGATGACACTGTGATCGCCGGGATTACCACGCCTTCCATCACGACGATCCATCAGCCGATTGAGGAAATGTCGGAGCTTTCCATTGCGTATATCGACCGGAGAAGAAAGGGAGAGATGGTGCCGAATGTGACGACCATGCCGGTGAGCCTTGTGGTGCGCGATTCGGCGTGAAACAAAAACGAAAAGAAAACTCTGCGGAAAAAAGAAACCGCGGAGTTTTTTCTGCCCTGCGGTAAACGATAGACAGAAAAATAGCAAAAAAGACAAAGAAGAAGCCGGAAATTTGTTGAAAAATATGGTATGTAAACGGTTGACATATAATTCACACAACGGTATACTGCAAGAGAAGAAACGTAACACAGAATTACCGTTACCGGAATGATGTGACAAAATAAAGAATAAGATAAAGGAGAATAAACAACATGACAGTGGAATATCAGAGAAGACTCGAAAAACACTACGACGAGCTGAAATGGCTCTACTGTGAGCTGTATCCAAACGGCCAGGGACGCTTTGAGGAACTCTGTGCAGCCATGGAGCAGTGGTACAAAGAGCGGAATAAAAAATGGAAAGCGCTGGATCGGAAAAGAGAAAAACAGAAAGACTGGTACAAGAGCCAGAAAATGCTCGGTATGATGCTGTACATCGACGCATTCGCAGATAACATCAGCGGCCTTGAGAAAAAACTGGATTATTTAAAAGAGTGCAACGTCAACTACCTGCATCTGATGCCGTTCCTTGCAACGCCGAAGGGAAAAAGCGACGGCGGCTATGCGGTTGCCGATTACCGCACGGTACAGCCGTCCCTTGGAACGATGGAAGATCTGGCTGCCCTCTCTGAAAAATGCCATGACCAGGGCATGAGCCTTTGTATGGATTTCGTTATGAACCACACTTCCGAGGATCATGAATGGGCAAAACGTGCACTTGCCGGTGAAAAAGAGTACCAGGACCGTTACTTTTTCTTCGACAACTACGATATTCCGTCCGAATATGAAAAGACCTGTCCGCAGGTATTCCCGACAACGGCACCGGGCAACTTTACCTGGAGAGAGGACTGCCATAAATTTGTCATGACGACGTTCTATCCATACCAGTGGGATCTGAACTATGCGAACCCGGTTGTCTTTAACGAGATGGTAAACAATATGCTCTATCTCGTCAACCAGGGAATCGATATCGTCCGCATTGATGCCGTTCCATACATCTGGAAACAGCTCGGCACCACCTGCCGTAACCTGCCGCAGGTACATACCATTGTCCGCATGATGCGTATGATCACCGAGATCGTCTGCCCGGGCGTTCTGCTGCTCGGCGAGGTTGTCATGGAGCCGGAAAAGGTTGTTCCGTACTTCGGAACACTCGAGAAACCGGAATGCCATATGCTGTACAACGTAACGACGATGGCATCCACCTGGCACACGGTTGCAACGGCGGATACCCGCCTGCTGAAACATCAGATGGATATTGTGACGAGACTGCCGAAGGACTATGTCTTCCTGAACTATCTGAGATGCCACGATGATATCGGCTGGGGCCTCGATTACGAATGGCTGAAACAGTTCGGCATCGCCGAGGCACCGCATAAGAAATATCTGAATGACTATTTCCGCGGTTATGTGGAGGGAAGCGACGCAAGAGGAGAGCTCTATAACGACGATCCGGTGCTGCAGGATGCGCGTCTCTGCGGAACAACCGCTTCCCTGTGTGGACTTGAGGCGGCAGGCTTTGAGCAGAATGAGGCGAAGACCGAACAGGCGATCCAGAGAATTGAGATGCTGAACGCATACCTTTTCATCCAGTCTGGTATTCCGGTTATCTACAGCGGCGATGAGATCGGCCAGGTCAACGATTATTCCTACAAAGAGAGTGAAGATTCTGACCGCGCAGCCGACAGCCGTTATCTGCACCGCGGCCACTTCCGCTGGGATCTGGAGCCCCAGAAGGAGAAAAAAGGAACGGTTCAGAATCAGATTTTTGCTTCGATGAAAAAGATGGAGGAGCTGAAATTCAAATACCGTCCGTTTGAGGGTGAGGCGGATGTCTGGACCGAGGAAACGTATGATACGGCGCTTCTCTGTGTCTGCAGAAAATCCGGCAATGAGATGGTAACGGGTCTCTTTAACTTCAGCAATGAAGACCGCACGGCCTGGATCGATATGGGTGAGTTCACCTGGAAGGATCTGTTTACCGGCGAGAAACGTGTTCTGCGCGGCGTTCCGGTTCCGGCACGCGGTTACGCATGGTATTACCGGAAATGGAATTAAATCCCTTGCGAAGGAAAGAAAAGTATGATATGCTTTGTAGGCTATCCTGAAGTACGATATATGTGCAAGAATGGGATAGATTCACGAAAACAAAGAAAAGGCGGTTTTGCCAGATGATAAAAACAATCCGCGGTTTTATGAAGCGCCTGAATGAGGACCATGTCGGTGCTTATGCAGCGCAGAGTGCGTATTTCATTCTTCTTTCCTTTATTCCGTTTGTTCTTCTGGTTGTTACGCTTGTAAAATATACGCCGCTGACGCGCGACGATGTTTACAGCGTTCTGATCAATATGCTGCCCACGGAGTTTCAGAGCTACGTGGGCGGTATTGTAAATGAGATCTTTTATCAGTCCGTTGCTTATATGCCGATTACGATCATCACAACGCTGTGGTCGGCGGGAAAGGGCATTGCGGCGCTGACAAATGGGCTGAACAGCATTTATCACGTAACAGAGACACGTAATTACATCATCAACCGGCTGCGGGGCATGGCATATACCTTGATATTTGTCGTTGCATTCCTCACCAGTCTGGTGCTTCTGGTCTTCGGAACCCGCATTCAGAATAAGCTGACGGAACATCTGCCGATGGTGGCGCGTGTGACATCCTCTATCATGGGAATGCGTACCCTGATCACGACAGGCGTGCTGGCTCTTCTGTTTCTTGTACTGTATAAATGTATTCCAAACCGGAAGGCGAGCTTTAAGAGCCAGTGCCCGGGCGCACTGATCTCATCCCTTGCCTGGTCTATTTTTTCCCTTGCATTTTCCATGTACCTCGACATCGCGCTTGCGGCGTCCAATATGTACGGCAGTCTGACGATGATCGTGTTTATCATGATCTGGATGTATTTCTGCATGTGGATCCTTCTGATCGGCGCGGAGATCAACGCGTATTTTGAGGATAAACTGCGGAAACTGCAGAACGCGGCGATCGAGCATTTTATGGAAAATAAAGAGACGAATAAAGAAGCGGGAAAATAATGGCTTGACATCCGGGGGTCAAGACGGTACAATAAATATTGTTTATGAAAGTTTTATAAATAATCTAACAGGAAAAATGCTGTGAAGATGTTCAGAGAAATATTTTTTCCGCCAGAGAGAGGGAGTCATCGGCTGCAAGCTCCTTCAGGTTCAGGAATATTTCAAATTTCGCATTGGAGCAGATGTCCGGAACGTATAGCAGGATACTGGAAATGCAAGTAGGGACAGACGTTTGGTGTACGTTACAGCACCGGTTATGAGTGTCTGCAGGAAGTATCTGCAGAAATCAGGGTGGTACCGCGAAATTTCAGATCTCGTCCCTTTGTGGGGCGGGGTCTTTTTTTGTGAGCAACGAGCCAGACAGCCATGCTTGCATGGATATTTGGCGACTGCCACGAAAATCAGATGCTCCGCTGTTTGCAGCGGGGTATCTGACTGTTTTTCACATTTACCATCAAACAAGCAAGAAAAAGAAAGTAGGAGAGTCAAATGCAGGAAAAAAGTGTATTAACCGGCCATCTGTCTGAATTAAAACAGAAGATTGAAAATGGACTGGAAGAGCTGAAAAGCTCCAAAGAACTGTATGAATTTAAGAGCGAGTATCTGGAAGGAAAGAAAAGTAAGATCAGCGGGCTGATGAAAGAAATGAAAAACATTGCCCCGGAAGAGCGCGCAAACTACGGTAAATCCGTCAATGAGTTAAAAGAGTGGGCGCTTGGCCGCTTCCAGAAAGTGGAAGAGGAGATGAAAGAGCGCGAGCTGCAGAAGAAATATGAGTCCGAGAAAATCGACCTGACCCTTCCGGCAGAAGAGACAGCGATCGGAAACCTTCATCCGGTTACCCTGATCCGCAAACAGCTCATCGACATCTTTGCAGGCATGGGCTTTGAGGTATACGAGGGAAGAGAAATCGAGACCGATTACTACAACTTTACTGCACTGAATACACCACAGGATCACCCGGCAAGAGATATGCAGGATACCTTCTATCTCTCCCCGGAATTCCTGCTTCGTACCCAGACATCGGCAGGCCAGATTCATGTCATGGAAAACAAAAAGCCGCCGATCAAGATCCTTTCCCCGGGACGTGTTTTTCGGTCTGATGACGACGCAACCCATTCTCCGATGTTCCATCAGATGGAGGGACTCGTTGTCGACAAAAACATCACCCTCTGCGACCTGAAAGGAATGCTCGACGTACTCGTACAGAAGATCTACGGCGAGGGAACGACAACACGTCTTCGTCCATCTTACTTCCCGTTCACGGAGCCGTCCGTTGAGGTAGACTGCAGCTGCTTCGCCTGCGGCGGAAAAGGATGCAGCCTCTGCAAGGGAACCGGCTGGATCGAGGTCCTTGGAGCAGGTATCGTAAACAAACGCGTGCTGGAGAACTGCGGCATTGATTCAGAAGAGTACAGCGGCTTCGCTTTTGGCATCGGCCTGGAGCGTATCGCCATGCTGAAATACGGAATCAACAACATCAAACTGTTATTCGGTTCCGATCTGCGGGTTTTAAATCAGATTAACGAGAAATAAAGACGAAACAGTTTGAATTTGGAGGTTTAATATGTTAGTACCGTTAAGTTGGCTGAAAGAATATGTAGATATCGATGTTACCCCGGAAGAACTGGAGAAAAAACTGTTCGACGGCGGTTTTGAAGTAGAAGAGCGTTATCAGGTGGGAAAAGACATCAGCAACGTTGTTGTCGGTCTGGTGGAGGGCTGCGAGCCGATCCCGGAGACCCATCTTCATGTGTGCCAGGTAAATGCAGGAGAACACGGCACCATGCAGATCTGCTGCGGCGCAGACAACGTGCACACCGGCGGAAAATTCCCGGTTGCCCTTCCTGGCGCTTCTGTTTATGCAACAGCAAAAGATCATAAGACCATCGAGGGTGTTATGACCATCAAAAAAGGAAAATTAAGAGGATATGAGTCCTGCGGAATGCTCTGCTCCGGCGTGGAGCTCGGCCTTACCGAGGATCTGTACCCGGGCGCAGGCTACAACGGACTGCTTGTTCTGCCGGAAGATGCCGAGCTTGGCGCAGATGTCAAAGAGCTGACAGGTCTTGACGACTGGATCTTTGATATCTCCCTGACTGCAAACAGACCGGACTGCCAGAGTATCCTCGGTATCGCAAGAGAAGTATCGGCGATGCTGGAAAAACCTTTAAAAATGCCGGCAACCGATTACACCGAGACGGATGTGGAAAAAGAAGGCTTCTCTGTCCGCGTGGAAGCTCCGGAACTCTGCCCGCGTTACAGCGCTCATTACGTATATGACGTAAAAATCGGGGAGTCCCCGGCCTGGATGAAACGCCGTCTGGCACTCGTCGGCATGTCTGCCATCTCCAACGTGGTTGATATCACAAACTATGTCTTAAAAGAGATCGGCCAGCCGATGCATGCTTTTGACTGCTCTTATCTGGAAGGCAATGAAATCTGTGTCAGAAGAGCAAAAGAAAATGAAAAGATTGTGACCCTCGATGAGCAGGAATACACAATGAATGAGAACAACCTCGTGATCTGCGACGGCGTAAAACCGGTTGCACTTGCCGGTGTCATGGGAGGCTTAAACTCCGAGATCCGCGACACGACAGAGGCTGTTATGTTTGAGTCCGCAAAATTCGCACGCGACAACGTCAGAAAGACAGCCCGTGCGCTTGGAAAAGCGACGGATGCCAGTGCAAGATATGAGAAAGGCGTGGACGAGTATTCAACCGTACTTGGTATGAAACGTGCGCTGCATCTGATGGAAGAGCTTGGCTGCGGTAAAGTTTCCCGTACCCATTTCGATGTGAACACCGGAAACTCCATCGATCCGACTCCGATGACCGTCAGTGTCAGCAAAGTAAACGGCGTACTCGGTATCGAAGTTCCGGAAGCAGAGATTCTCCGCATTATGAAAAACCTGAACTTTGCACCGGAAATCAACGGCGATGAGCTGACCATTCAGGTACCGGCTTACCGTGAGGATATGCTGCCGGAGGGCGAAAACGATGTAGAGCGTTACCCGGATGTGGCAGAGGAAGTCATCCGTATGTACGGCTACGATCACGTAACCGATACCTTCCTTTCCGCTGCACAGGTAACGATGGGCGGCTACAATGAAGAGCAGAAAGGCGAGCTGGCACTGAAGAATACCTTATGCACCATGGGTATCTACGAGTGCATGCATTACTCCTTCTTCTCCCCTGCAGATCTGGATCTCTTGAAACTGCCGGCAGATGCAAAAGAGAGAAATGCCATCGAGATCATCAACCCGATCAACCAGGATCTGTCCCTGATGCGTACCACACTGGCAGCTTCCATGCTGAATGCCATTTCCAGAAATGAGAAACAGGGCACCCTTGAAGGAAGACTGTTCGAGGTAGCAAGCATCTACATTCCGGAGTCCCTGCCGCTGACATCCTACCCGGATGAGAGAAAAGTTCTCTGCGTCGGAACCTTCGGAAACAACGAGAGCTTCTTCACTATGAAGGGCATCGCCAACACCATCGCCGAGAGCATGGACATTGAGTTCACCTACGAGCCGGTTCAGAAATCCTTCCTGCATCCGTATCAGGCAGTGAAAGTACTCTGCGAGGGTACAGAAATCGGATACTTCGGAAAAGCAGCATATGATATCCAGAACGAGCTGAGCATGCGTGCTTCCGCTTACATCATGGAGCTTGACTTAAAAGAGCTCTCCAGATGGTACGGCAAAAAACGCACCTTCCAGCCGATCTCCAAATTCCAGGAGGAGAAACGTGACCTGGCATTTGTCATGGACAAAAACATCAGCTGCGGCGATGTAGAGAACTGTATCCGCGAGGCAAACAAATACGTAAAAGAGATCCGTCTGTTCGATGTTTACGAGGGCGGCCAGATTCCGGAAGGCAAGAAGAGCATGGCGTTCACCGTCACCTTTGCACCGAAGGAAGAAGCATTTGACTTCGAAAAAGTACAGAAATTTGTCGAGAAGATCTGCAAGAAACTGCAGAATGAGTTCAACATCGAACTGAGAGGCTGATTTTTATGAAACTTTATATCATGCGCCACGGTGAAACCGCGTGGAACGTAGAAGGCAGACTGCAGGGCCAGACGGACACCGAGCTGAATGAGAACGGTGTCCGTCTGGCGAAAGTGACGGCGGAAGGACTGAAAAATATCCCGTTTGACCTTGGAATTTCCAGTCCACTGCGCCGCGCAAAGCACACGGCAGAGCTCGTCCTTGCGGGCAGAAATGTGCCGCTTACGACCGACGACCGCCTGATGGAGCTTTCCTTTGGCTCCTGGGAAGGGCTTGGATGCCGGGCAAACAATTTTGAGATTCCGTCTGAACACTTCGACGATTTTTACAGAGATCCGTTCCACTTCCGCCCGGCGGGAGACGGAGAGACGATCCAGGAGGTCTGCGACCGGGCAGAAGCGTTCTATCATGAGCTGACTGCGAAACCGGAGTTCCAGGACAAGACGATCCTGATCGCCACCCACGGCTGCTGCATGCGTGCGCTGCTACGCAATGTCTATGAAGACAAGAACGACTTCTGGCACGGCGGCGTGCCGTACAACTGTGCGGTCAGCATCATCGAAGTACAGAACGGTGTTTCCACGCTGCTTGCGGATAATAAAATCTATTATGATCCGTCGGACTGCGTAAACTTTTATAAAGAAGTAAAATAAAAAATGATATTCAGAGGCAGACATAAAAGGAAAGTATTTCCCTTTGTGCCTGCCTCTTTAAATCGCGTTTGCCGTCTGACAGAAAGTGTGATACTATAGAAATAACGGATTTTAACACCAGTAGACAAGAAGTCCCCCGTTTCTGAAGCGGTGGGATGAATTGCTAAAAGAAACATAACGGCAGTGGCGGGCGGAGAGAAATCGGTATCCTCCACTGACATGAGGCAAGTCACAGTCGAACTATTTTCGACATGTCAGACTCCGTGAAATACCGACTATGAGTTGAAACAATGAAAGCGAAAAAGGAGGAACACAAGTATGTCCATGGTAACACTGGGAAGTACAGGAATCTGTGTAAACAAGAACGGCTTCGGCGCGCTGCCGGTACAGCGTGTCACGAAAGAAGACGCTGTTTATCTGCTGCGCAAAGCGTATGACGGAGGCATCCGCTTTTTTGATACCGCGCGTGCCTACAGCGACAGCGAGGAAAAATTAGGCGCAGCGTTTGAGGGAATGCGTGAGAAGGTCTTTATCTCTACGAAGACGATGGCAAAGGATGTGGAGGGGTTCTGGAAGGATCTGGAGACAAGCCTTTCCCTTTTGAAGACGGATTACATCGATATCTATCAGTTCCACAATCCGTCCTTCTGTCCTAAGCCGGGAGATGGAACCGGCCTGTATGAGGCGATGCTGGAAGCAAAAGCACAGGGAAAAATCCGCCACATCGGTATCACGAACCACCGCATGAGCGTGGCAGAGGAGATCATCGAGTCCGGTCTTTACGAGACGCTGCAGTTCCCGTTCTGCTATCTGGCAACGGACCGTGAGAAAGCACTGGTACAGGGATGCAAAGAGAAAAATATCGGCTTTATCGCAATGAAAGCGCTTTCGGGCGGGCTGATCACAAACTCCGCGGCTGCATATGCTTTTGAAGACCAGTACGACAACGTGCTTCCGATCTGGGGCGTCCAGAGAGAAAAAGAGCTGGACGAGTTCTTAAGCTACATTGCCTGTCCGCCTGCCATGACGGATGAAATCAAGGCGATCATCGAGAAAGACCAGAAAGAGCTCTCTGGCAACTTCTGCCGCGGCTGCGGTTACTGTATGCCGTGCCCACGCGGGGTGGATATCCCCGGGACATTCCGCTGCTACAATGCGATGTACTCCGAAGGAAAAAAGTCCGGCCGCAGGGATTATCTGCAGTGTACGGCATTCCGCAAGAATCCGGCGAGCGCCTCACAGTGTGTGGGATGCGGCAAATGCGAGCAGCACTGTCCGCAGCATATTGAGATCCGAGGGGAGTTAAAAGCGGCGGCGGGAGAACTCGAGACGGTGAAGTACAAGTTCATGAAGACGGCAATCGGCGTGCTGAAGCTCTGGTAGAAACACATAACAGGAAGAAAGCGGGTTTAGAATACGATGGAACAAATGGAAGCATTAAAACAGTCGATCCGGGAAAAAGGGAAGATGGTTGTTGCATTTTCCGGCGGTGTGGATTCGACATTCTTATTAAAAGTGGCACATGACGTGCTGGGAGATGGGGCGGTCGCAGTGACGGCTCGCTCCTGTTCCTTTCCGGAGAGAGAATTAAGAGAGGCAAAAGCATTCTGTGAGAAGGAGCACATAAAACATATCGTGGTGGAGTCGGAGGAATTGCAGATTGAGGGATTTTCCCATAATCCGACCAACCGCTGCTACCTCTGCAAGAAGGAGCTTTTCACAAAGATCTGGGATATTGCAAAGGAGTACGACATCCCCTACGTGGCGGAGGCGTCCAATCTGGACGACAACGGCGATTACCGCCCGGGACTGATGGCGGTTGCCGAGCTTTCCGTGCTTAGTCCGCTGCGCGAGGCGGGGATGAGCAAGAGCATGATCCGCGAACTCTCCCACGGGCTGGGGCTTCCGACATGGAATAAGCAGTCGTTTGCATGCCTTTCTTCCCGCTTTGTCTACGGGGAGGAGATCACCGAGGAGCGCCTTGGCATGGTTGACCGCGCGGAGCAGCTTCTGCTGGATGCCGGATTTCATCAGGTGCGCGTGCGGATTCACGAGAGCGGAACGAACACGATTGCCCGTATCGAGATCGGCACAGAGGATTTTGCAAAGATGTTCGCCGGTGATTTTTATCAGGAGGTCAACGCGAAGTGCAAAGAGATCGGCTTTACCTATGTGACGCTGGATCTCGGCGGCTACCGGATGGGAAGCATGAACGACGGCATCCGGAAAGCATAATATCAAAACTGCATAGAATATAGAAATAGAGTAACAGAACAAAACAGAAGGATTCTCTGACACAGAATGCTTCTGTTTCTTTTTTTAGAACAAAAAGAAATTATTTAATTTCCTACTTGACATATATATAAAGTAGGAGTATATTTCTTATATCATATAAAACAGCTAGGAATAATAAGAAATAAGATAGGATGTGAAATTGTGAACTGGGAAGTCATCTCGCAATACCTGCCGCTGTATCAGAAAGCCATGTGGCTGACACTCCGGATCGGCTGGATGGGAATTGCATTTTCAATCATCATTGGTCTTATATGTGCGCTGATTGTACATTATAAGATACCGGTGGCGAGACAGATTGTAAAAATATATATCGAATTGTTCCGCAACACACCGCTTCTGGTGCAGCTCTTTTTTATCTATTTCGGACTGCCGAAGGTGGGACTTTCCATCTCCGCGGATGTCTGCGGCGTGGCGGGTCTGGCACTTTTGGGAGGCAGCTATATGGCGGAGGCATTCCGCAGCGGACTCGAGGCGATTGAACCGATCCAGATGGAGAGCGCGTTAAGCCTTGGCATGACGAAGAAGCAGGCAGTGGTCTATGTCATTCTGCCGCAGGCGGTATCCATCAGCGTGCCGGCATTTGTGGCGAATGTGATCTTCCTGTTAAAAGAGACGAGTGTGTTCTCGGCGATCAGCCTGATGGATCTGATGTTTACAGCCAAAGATCTGATAGGACTTTACTATAAGACAGCGGAGTGCCTGTTCTTACTGGTGGTATTTTATCTGATTATTTTACTTCCGGTATCCATCCTTGGAACGTTGTTAGAGAGGAGGCTGCGCTATGCCGGATTTGGGAATTAGTGTCCTGTTTAAGGGCAAGAACATGATAAGACTTCTGGGCGGTCTGTGGGTCGCCCTTAGGATCAGCCTGATCTCCGTGGTCATCAGTATTCCGCTCGGTATTCTGCTCGGCATCGTCATGACATGGAAGAATCCGGTGACAAAAGCAGTGACAAGAGTGTATCTGGAAATCGTCCGCATCATGCCGCAGATGGTACTGCTGTTTCTCGTGTTTTTCGGAACCACGCGGATGTTTGGCTGGAATTTATCGGCGGAGTTTGCATCGGTAATCGTATTTACATTCTGGGGAACCGCAGAGATGGGAGATCTGGTGCGCGGAGCGCTGATCAGCATCCCGAAGCATCAGTATGAAAGCAGTGAGGCGCTGGGACTTAGTAAGATACAGACATATCTGTACATCATCATTCCCCAGACTGTGCGGCGACTGATCCCATTGTCTATTAACCTGATCACCCGTATGATCAAGACTACCAGTCTGGTACTGATGATCGGCGTAGTGGAGATGTTAAAAGTAGCGCAGCAGATCATTGAGGCGAATCGTATGAGCAGTCCCAATGCTGCTTTTGGCGTATTCCTTGTAGTATTCGTTTTGTATTTCTTTGCCTGCTGGCCCTTCAGTGTACTGGCGAGGGTTCTGGAAAAGAAATGGAATTAAAGATGGATCAGGGTTGGAATAAGAATGGAGTGAAGACATGGCAGAGACATTGTTGAAAATAGAGAACCTGACAAAAGAATACGAAGGGCAGAAGATTCTCGATGGAATTCATCTGGAAGTGAAAAAAGGAGACGTACTGGTAGTGGTAGGTCCCAGTGGCTGCGGTAAGAGTACCCTGCTTCGATGCATTAATGCACTGGAGCCCATTCAGGGCGGTACGATAAAGCTACAGGGTATGGATATCCGCAAGGGCAGCAAAAATATCACCACCCTGCGGCAGAAGATCGGCATGGTATTCCAGAGCTATGAACTGTTCCCGCATCTGACGGTGATTGACAATATTACACTGGCACCTTTGAAAGTACAGAAGCGTGATAAGGCAGAAGTGCGAAAAGAAGCCATGGAGCTGTTAGCACGCGTAGGTCTGGCAGATAAGGCGAAGAGCTATCCCAGACAGCTGTCCGGTGGACAGAAGCAGAGAGTAGCCATTGTAAGAGCACTCTGTATGCATCCGGAGATTCTCTTATTCGATGAGGTAACGGCAGCACTGGATCCGGAGATGGTACGAGAGGTGCTGGATGTTATGCTGGATCTGGCAAAGCAGGGTAAGACCATGCTTATCGTCACCCATGAGATGCAGTTTGCCAAAGCAGTGGCGGACAAAGTGATCTTCATTGATCAGGGAAAGATCGTGGAGGAAGCTGCTCCGGAAGAATTTTTTGAACATCCGAAGACAGAGAGAGCAAAACAGTTTTTGAATGTGTTTACGTTTGAACAGGTGGAGCATCAGATTTACAATATGTGACCTAAGGAGAATGGGAAGGTGAAGAAAAAACCTTATATCAGATATGCGATCCTGGGACTTCTGGTCTTATTGATGGCAGGGTGTATCATCCGTATTGCCATGCCCAACCGGGAATGGAACTATACCGGAAGCTATACTTTTGCGGAAGGGGAATCCTGCACGGAAGAACCGGTATTTGAACATATTTCGCTGGGGACAGGGGTATACCGGGTGGAGCTGTCCTATGAATGCACCGGGGATGCCGTCGCTGTCTGCAATGTGAAAGACGGCACTGTGTATAAGGGAGGCCTGTTGTGTAACGGGGAGCATCTGTACAGTGCGCCGGGACATACTGCCTATGATTTCTGGCTGTATGAGCCTACAGAAGAACTGGCGGTGACGATCGATCATTCCGGGCAGGAAAAGCTGACCACCGGTGATCTGCGGATCGTGGAGACGAATCTTCTGTGGACAAGATACCTTGTGATCCTCGCGGCAGCAGCGCTTTCTATTTTGGCTACCATGTGGCTGGAGCGACGGGAGGCAGTAAAAGGCAGAAATGGGCTGAGACGCCAGATCTTGTTTGGAATCGGTGTGATCGCCTTTTTAGCGACCATTCCTTATTTATATGACGGTATGGTGTCAGGGGCAGATCTGACCTACCATTTACAGAGGATCGAGGGTGTAAAGGATGGACTTCTGACCGGGCAGTTTCCGGTACGGCTGGAACCCAGATGGGTATTTGACCACGGCTATGCCAATGGTATTTTCTATTGTAATCTGTTATTGTATTTTCCGGCATTTCTGCGCATGGCAGGCTTTACGGTGACAGAGAGCTATCTGCTGTATTGCATTGCCCTAAATTTTGCTACGGTGGTCATCGCATGGTACAGCTTCGGAAAAATGTTCCGGGATGATGTGGTAGGACTGGCATGCAGTGGCTTGTACACGTTATCCATTTTCCGGGTATACCGGCTTTTGGGAACCGGAGCAGTGGGAGAAGGCAGTGCCTTTACATTTTTCCCATTAGTAGTATACGGTATATATCTTGTCTTTGAGGGAAAGAAGGAAGAACGGGAATTTCGTAACAGCTGGATCGTGCTGGGGCTCGGATATGCAGGACTGGTGCAGACCCATGTGTTGTCCTGTGAGATCGCAGCACTGATGACGGTCCTGCTTTGCCTGGTATATTTGCCGAAACTGTTTGAAAAAGAGAGATTTTTGAAAGGTGTGCAGGGAGCCTTTTTCGCACTGGGATTAAGCATCTGGTATCTGGTGCCTTTTCTGGACTATTATTTTACCCAGGATGTCAAAATACGACATGCTTCCGCACGGACGATTCAGGAGAGAGGCGTGACCTTCGTTCAGGAGCTTCAGACTTTCTGGAATTTCCATGATACGGCGGCATCCACGACAGAACGGATGCAGTATACGCATCCCGTTGGACCGGGATTGTTCCTCATCGCAGGCGTGTTCCTCCTTTTTCTTCTCCTGTTTCTGGAGGTGATCCCGAGAGGGAAAGAGACAGAGAAAAGTTTTGCAATCCGTTCCGCCGGTTTGGGATGCCTTGCGCTGTGGATGGCTACAGATATGTTCCCATGGGATGCCCTCCAGATGGCTTCCCAGACAGCGGCTACGCTTGTCAGCAGTTTGCAGTTCCCCTATCGTTTCATAGGCTGGGGGATGACTTTTCTGATAGTGGTTGTTGGATATTTGCTCAGCTTCTTCCGAAAGAATCAGAAAATGTTTTACCGGATGGGGCTGGTCATTGTGATGACAGCCGTGGCAACATCGTATGTCTATCTGATCGATGCGGAGGATGAGAGTACAGGAGCAATACATTTGTATAATCGGGAGAGCATGGGCTTTGGCTATATTTCAGGAGAAGAATATCTGATCTACGGCACTGACAGCAGTGCACTTTCCTTCGCTAAGCCGAAGGCAGATGAGGGAATCGGAATCAGTCAATATGAAAAAAAGGGATTACGTGCGACATTTTTCTGTGAAAACGGTTTGGATACACAGGGAACGGTGAAACTGCCAATCCTTCTGTATAAAGGATATCAAGCCTCCGGAGATGGAGGAGAGCCTCTGGAAATCACAGATGACGGAAGCCATCTGCTCGGGGTAAGTGTTCCTGCCGGATACAGCGGCCGGATCACGGTGAAGTTCACAGAGCCGTGGTACTGGAGAGTGGCGGAGCTGATAACGCTTACAGTGGTAGTGGTATTTGTGGCAGGGATGGTGTATAAAAGGAGATGCCGATGAGGAGAAAAATACTCTTTTTCATGGAAATTGTAATATTGTTATTCCTCTTTCTGGCATGCCTGAGGGGCCCTGTTACTGTATTTGAAGGCGGCAATGATGTCTTTACAAAAAATGCGGAGACCGGGGAGAGGGTTGGAGGCAGCTTCCGGCTGACACCCGGTGTGTACCGTATTTGTGTGCAGGCAGAGGGAGGAGGTGGTGTCGGTGCCGGAATGGAAGTCGGACTGGATGCTGAAGAGAGCTATTACCGGTCGATACGTGGTAACCGCGGAACTGTATTTGCGGGAACCGGTTATCGGGAGGTACTGTATTATGTGACGGCAACGGTTCCGGAAGCGTATGTTGCACTGCTTCCTTTTTCGGAGGATGTCCCGGTGGCATATTCTGTGCGGGTGGACAGAACTGCAGCAGGATACCGGATGCTGTTTGTCATGGCAGCGACAGGATTTCTGTTACTTGATTTTCTGGTGTTTTTACATGACAGGATTCGAAAAGGATACATCAGCCAACAGAAAAAATGGGTGTTTGCCGGTATGACAGGAATCCTTCTGATCGCAGGTATTCCCCTGACGGCCGACTGGCTCCTTTTGGGAACGGACAGCCTGCAATGCCTGAAAGAAACGGAATATGTACTAAGGGGAGAACTGGGGCAGGTCCCTGCAGCGTATTTGTGCTATCTGTGGCTTCCGGTGATCCTCAGGCGGATCGGCTTCCCGGTAATGGCAGCTTATAAAGGGCTGCAGCTGGGGGAGATTCTGTTTGCAGTATTGGTTTTCTATGAGGCACTTTCACGCACATGGAAAAAGGAACAGTGGTACCTGCCGGGAGTGCTGTGCGGTGTGGCCAATCCACTGGCAGTGAAACTGCTGTATGCAAAGGGAGCGGCAGGATGGTTTTTGCTGTATGTGGTGGTGGCAGCGATTCTGCTGGCAGCTCTGGGAAAGGTATGCAGACTGTCTGCACGAAAGCTTTCCTCCTGGGTGGTATTTGCGGCAGTTCTGGTGCTGGTGCTTCAGGCGGTATATTTTGAAAACCGTCTGATCTTTCAGTCGGAGCCGCTGTACTGGTACAATGAAGAGCCTTTCATGACAGGAGAATAACAGATGGAAAGTACTTTTATCATATGGAGCCAGGTGATAACCTTTGGAACGGCATGGAGCATGTTCCATTGTATTTTTAAGAGAAAAAAGAAAGATTGGATTTCTCTGGCGGGCGCTTTGGTATATCTGCTGTTACCCTATCATGTGTATACGGTAATCCAAAGCGGAGACCGCCTGCAGACGTTGATTTGGATGTTGGTGCCGATCCTGACAGCGTCTCTGGTAAAAATGTTGGATACGGAGAAAATGTTCTGGAAGACAGGTTACGGATTGACCGCAGTACTGTCC
>OGIE01003026.1_pt1 | contig 19122 bp, 10 predicted proteins | sample 1571581 | NCBI WGS metagenome assembly OGIE01 (sample SAMEA2582021, study PRJEB24529) | metagenome | biome: Human gut stool | place: China | collected 2011
TACTCATGTTTATTAAAGCAAGATTAAATGATTTATAGAGATTACGAAATGTTCGTAATCTCTATAAATCATTTAATCTTGCTTTAATAAACATGAGTATATATAAATATTTTTTTTACCTCTTTTTTGTGTTAAATGAAAGGTCCTTTTAATTAATATACTTGATAGCATTATTCCATTCATCTAAAGAATAATCATCTATTGAAAAAAATAGAATCTTATTTACTTGCGTATAAGTAAAAGCAATATTATTTCGTAAATCTGAAATATAATTTTTATCAGCAGAAATTCTTATTTTTTTTAACAGTTCTATTTTTTCGTTCATCATTAAATCCTTTCTAAATAGTGGAAAACTATATTAAAGAGTTAGTATCTTTAATATAGTTTGGGAAGAAGATATAAAAATATCTAAATGTTGATGTCTAACACATCACATGATTAATATACACTCATTAATAGCTTAAATAAAGAGATTAGCTAAAGGCTGTCACAGGTTTCATTTAATGTTACATAATACTTAATAAAAAGAAAAGTGAGGTTTTTAATCCTCACTTTAAGGCTATGCCTTTTGTTTCTTTAATAAATACAATCCAATAATAGCTAAAACGCAAATTCCTAAATATAAAACAATATTTGTATTATCTCCAGTTAATATTTTAGATAACTTATGTTGAGTTGTATCATTTTTAACTGTTGTTATAACTGGTACATAAGTATTAGTAATATTCATACCATCAATAGATGTATTATATCCTTTAACATAATCTTCACTGATTGTATAATTGATTTCTTTTCCTTCTTTATATTTTGAAAGATTTCCAAAGTCATATGTCCAATCTTGTGATTTTGAAATATCTAGAAATGCAATTTCTTTTCCGTCAGCATATAGACGTACTCTAATAGTATCAGGTCTTTGATGTGCTTGATCATGATTATCAATCCAAGTCTTAGTTCCTTTAAGATGAACAGTTTCAACATCATGACTATTTGTAATAATATAACCATCCTTTTGATTTCCAGTAATACCTACTTTATATCCTTTAACTTCATCTTCTTGAACTGTATAAACAATTTCTTTTCCATCTTTATATTGATTTAAATCATCAAATGAACTAATCCATTGATTATCATCACTTAAAGTTAATGTTTTTCCAGTATCTTTACCATTAGCGTATAAATGAACAATAACTTGTTTAGCACGTTTACCATCTTGATTATCTTGATCATTCCATTCTTTTGTTACATTTACACTTGTTTTTAAGATTTTATGTGTATTTGTAATATCATAATTATTAATTTCTGTAGTATAACCTGCTACTTCATCTTCATCTACTGTATAATTGATTTCTTTTCCTTTTTTATATTTTGAAAGTTTTCCAAAATCATATGTCCAATTAGAATCTTTATCAACTACTTTTGAGGCAATTTCTACACCATCAGCATATAATCTAACAGTAATATTTTCAGGACGTTTTCCATCTTGATCATGATTATCATTCCATGTTTTAGTTCCTTTAACTTCTACTGTTTCAACATCATGTGTATTGGTAATAATATAGCCTTTATCTTGACTACCTGTATATCCTATTTCATATCCATTCACTTTTTCTTCTTTTACAGTATAATTAATTTTATTTCCATTGCTGTATTGATCTAAATTAACAAATGAATCTTTCCAATGATTAGTATCACTTAATGTTAGTGTCTTTCCAGTATCTTTACCATCAGCATATAAATGAACAATAACTTGTTTTGTACGTTTACCATCATTATTGTTATTATCATTCCATACTTTTTCAACTGGTATCGTAATTTTTTCAACCTTATGTTTATTCGTTATTTGATAACTCTTTGTATCTTCATCATAATTAATTGTTTTATTATAATGAGCAACATCTACTTCATCTATTGTATATTGAATTACTTGTCCTTGATTATCATATTTTGGCATATCAACAGACCATTTCCAATTATTATCTTTTGTTACAGTAATTGTTTTAACAATTGTATCACCGTTTTTTATTTGTATTCCAATAGAATTTGGACGTAATCCATCGTAGTCTTCTACATCATCCCAAATTTTTTCACCACTAATATGAATAATTGGTTCAATTAAACCTAAGTTTTGATTTGGTAAGTTATATTCATATTGCCCGTTATTAATCATTTCTTCTTTAGAAGGCATTGTTAGATTAGGAATTGATCCTGTTACAATTCTTTGATCTGTTTCACTTTTTGTAACTATATTATCGGATGTAACTTTTGAACTTTCTTTATCACTACCTTGATTAGCAATTGTTGCTTCATATTTTTCTAAAGATGTTTGATCAGATGATTCAAAAACAACTGTATATTCACCTTCAGGTAAACCTTCAAATTTGTAATGTCCGTTTTTATCTGTTGTAATTGTTGTTGGATGTGTAATTGTTTTATAAATATCTCCATCTTGTACAACTTCTTCATAAGCTTCAAATGATTCATAGCAATCACCATTTTTCTTAAGAATAATCACCTTAACATTTTCTACTCTTTTTTCACCATCTTCCAATTTACCATCTTTATCTTTATCAATCCAAACAGTTCCTTCTAATGAACGTTTAACAACATCTATAGATGCATCATCACTAAGCAAAGTATCTTGATGTAATGTAGAAATTGAATTAAGTAAATGATCTCCTTCTGCAGCAATAGCAGCATATTCCATTTTTAATTTAAAAGAGCAATTTCCTTTTAATTTTTTATCTTTATAAGCAATAACTGTTGGCCATGCACCAATCAAGTCCTTACCTTTAATTATTACTTTTCCATTTTCTTCAACTATTTCAGCCTTTTTCCAACTATTTTCTTCTGTAACATCAGATGCTTTTATTTCATCTGCTTTTTTTCTTCCGTATTTTTCAGCATTATTTGTATACCAAATTTCAACATCATTTATTTCATCACCAATAGCTGCTTTATCCAATGTTAATCCTGTTAATTTATAAATTCCTTTCATAATTGTTCCATCATAACCATCTTGAGGCATTGTATCAACTGCAAAAACATCATCTCTTGCATTAGAATTTACATTACTTAATAATAAATTAAAATCTCCTTTATCTTCTAGTTCTAATATTGACTTACCTGTTTTACCTAAATAAAATTCATTATTTTTATTAACTGTAATTGATGTTGTAACTTCATTATTATTATAAGTTGTAAACGGTCTTTTATCTTCGTCTGTCTGTATATTAATTGTATTTTGTAAAACATCATTATTATTTACATCTTGATTAAGATCTGTTGTATTACCAATTTTACATGAATAATAAAGTGATGGTAAAGTTCCATTAACTAAATTAACTTTTTTAATTTTCCATTTTAAAACAGTTTTTCCATTTTCATTTGTACTTATTGTAGGTTCAATCGCTTTTCCACCTTCTACCTTACCTTGTTTAGGAAATTGTGATTTATAGTTTCCACCCCAATATGCACTATTAGGTATATAAGTAAGACCATCTGGTAAAGTATCTTCTAAATAAACTGTTGTTGTAGAACCCTCTGGAATAGTTACATTATCCCAAAAACTCATTTTACTATCAATTTTATAATCTACATATCTTTCATTAGAAGAAACATTATAAAATTTTCTTGATTCTCCATTACTCTTTTGAGCTACTTGTTTTGTGATACTTGTTGTATATGGGACAACATAAATACCATCAGCAAAAGTAATATTATTATTTGGAGTTACTTTATCTGAATAAACTCCATTTTCATAAGTTGGAACAGTATATTCATTTCTATAGTCAAGTGTAGCATTTGAAGGATTTATATTTTTAAATACTTCATCTGGTTTTTTCCCTTGTTCAGTTTTATGCCAAATCCATTGTTTCCAATCTTCTGAATTTAATTTTTCACCATTTGTTTTTCCTCTATATTCTCGAACATCTTGTTCATATGCTTGCATATCATTAATACTCCACGTGTTAGTAACAGCGGTAACCATGTATACTTGATCTGCTATATTTGGATTTTTCTTTAAATTTGATGTAAATTGCGTAAGTAAATTGACATCAGGTTTACCTTTTTTTATTGGACAACCTCTATATTGCACATAAACAACATCACAACACGTTTGTTTACGACCATTATTCTTCAAATCATCCTTCATATCTTCAAGACTATCATAAAATTTAAAATCACTTAAATTTTTAGTTCTCATAGATTCATTAGTTAAAGCTTCTCCATCATTAGAAATACCATATGATATTTTACATTTGTAGTCAGTATCTTCTCTTGAAAAATTTTTCATCTTTACTTCATCAAAAGCATTTCTATTAAATAAAACAAGTTGATCTATAGCTACTGGATAATTATTAATATTACCATCTTCAGAAATAATATTCGTTTGATCATAGCCTACTGTAAATCCTAAATCAGTTGCTCCAACAGCAGCAATATCCCCATCTACGTTAGTAAATTTCTTTCCAGGAGTATATTCATCAGTCCATGTTTTTTTATTTGATGTAGAACTGTAAAAAATACTTTGATTTCTACTACCTGGACTTGTATTATCCCAATTTGATGTTTGTTTATTATCATCTCTTTTAGTTTCTTTTGTGGTTACATTACCATCAACTTCAGAATATGCATGCATATTGATGACTTTAGCTGTTGCACTTATATTAGTTTTTCCTGTTGTATCAGGATTGTATGATGATAAAGATGTTGTTTCATTGTTATTAGGATATACTACTTGAAATTGTTGTGTAGAGAAAACACCTTCTAAAATTGAATTAATATCCCCATTTGAATAACCAGTAGGCATATTTTCATAGCCAGTTGGGAAATGATTAAAATCAGTATCATATCCAGTAACTTCAAAATGTAAAGTCGTACCCTCTTGTGTAACTACGTAATTTCCACTATTACTACAATAAATACGATCATTAGCATTACCAGAAGCATTTTTATTTGAATATGCTATATCAGTTACTGCATCGCCATCTCTTTTATTTTCACACACTCTATATAATAAAGGCATAAAATCACTAGACGCATTTTTTCCATTTACAGTAAATTCACTTAAATCAACATCAAATTTAAATGGTTTTGTTGAATCAGGTAATTCAACTCCTCTCATTCCATTGCCTGGTTTTCTTACTTCTAAAGCAACACCATAATTAATTTTATATCCTTTAATATCTTTATCTTTTCCATTTAATAAAGGATTATCATAATAACCTGTATGATCACTATCAAAATCATATTCAGCAAGTTTTATTGTTTCAGTTTTCTTTTTTAAAACGATATTGTACATTGGGGCAGTTGTAACAATAACTGGTTTCATATTATCAACAGTAGACATATGATTTTTATCATTATCTACATAAACATTAATTGTTGGTTCAATTGTATCATCTTGATGTTTATTTTTAATTTGTAAACCAAATTCTACACCAATAGCTCCACCATTATACTCATTTACATTTAATTCTTTTGAAATCGTATAGATCTTATTATTACCATCAATGACTGGTTCGGGTATTTTATCCGATGTTACAGTTTGTGTTGATAAAACTAATTCATCATCATTTGGAATAATAAATTCATAAGTAATTGTATGATTGACATTACCTAAATTTTGAAGAGTCGTATTGACCTTATATGTAACAGTATCAAAAGAACATACGATATCATTTGCTTGAGAATTATCATAGCCCCTATTTTCTCCTGTCTCTTTGTTATAACATAATTGATTTAACTCAGGCGTTCCATTATCTCCTAAACCACTTAGTATTCCATTACCATAAACAGTACCATCATTATTTTGTAATAACTTTGAATTAACAATGACACCTGATTTCTCGGCAAATACACCTACTTGGAATGTTGCGACTGCAATACATAAACATATCGTAAAACAAAATATTCCTTTAAACTTTTTAAATATTTTTTTCATCTTTTACACCTTCCCTTAATTTAAAATACAAAAAGCCATTTACAAATCCTATTGCAACTGGCTAGCATTTTAAAGCCCCTTTAGCTTTGCGTCATAACCTTTCGATTACTTTGCTGAATATATCTAACTACGCCTATAATATAAAATATATTTTAATAAAAATGAATACTATTCATTTTCCTTGTCACAATTTACATTTCTTGTAACAAAAAAGGAGTATTGCTACTCCTTATGCATTAATATAGAACATATATATTTTTTAGCATCTAAACTATTATTAAATTCTTTATTTTGATTACTCACATATTTTGCTGCATCGTTCCATTCTTTTAAAGAATAATCATCAATATTAATTTCTTCAATTTCATGAAATTGATAGAAAGTTAAATAACGATTACATGCTAAATCTGAAATATAGTCGCTATTAGTAATAAATCTTATTCTTTCTAATAATTCCATCCCTAAATCCTCTCATATTTACATGTTTTGTATAGAAGGTGTTAAAAATTTTAATTATGATTTGTAAATATTTTAATATTCATTTTTATTTTTTAATAAGAATATGCCCATTAATGATGTAATCATAATTAATATAAAGAACATATAAGATGTTTGATCATCTGTTTGAACAGATTTTCTTTCTATATTTGATGATAATTGTTTATTTATCTGATCATCTCCTTGTATCACATCATGATGAAATTGATCTTCTATGTATCTATCTTCTTCAATAGAAGATGGATCTTTGCTTCCATCTAAATAAGGTAATGTATAATGAAGTGGATTTCCACATTCATTTCTATATACATTTCCTAAATTTGTAAGTACACCTAATTGATTTTGATTTGATGTATCTTTAGTATTATAGAATAAAGCACTTGCTGCACTTTGTAACTGCGTGGCATCAAAACTAAACCAAGCATATCTTTCTACAAAAGAAAGCTCATCTAGTCCTTGAATATCATCAAAACCATTAATAACATATTTCATAAATTCTTGAACAGCTTTATTATGTTGTTCATCATTTCCATCATATGGATGCCAATATTCATTTGAATCCCAAGCTGCTACTGCAAATTCTGTTACCCAAATAGGTTTTTGATAACAATCATAAATATCATTCATATATTTCAAAAAGCTTTTTGCTGCTTTTTTAGGTGTATATTCTTCACTATCTAATCCAACATATCCTGGATAATTATGAACAGCAATAAAATCATCTTTTATTTCTAGCCGATTCCAATAGTTTTCAAACCAGCCATTTTCTTTAACTGTAGATTCACTTACTGCTGGAGAACCAACTCTTAATCCACTTGAATGGAAATCTTGATTATAGCTAGAAGCTAAGTCAACAGACATATTTGCTTCTTGATCGTAATCAGGTTCATTGAAACTTAATACCTTATCATACCCCTTTTCTTTTAATGATTTTAAGCGTTCACTAACATTTCCTGCATCATTCCATATCATCGGTACAAATTCTAACTCGCTATTTACTTCATCTTGATTATCATAAGCTTCTTCACCCCAGTTATAATACCAAGAAACCCCCATATTTTGTACATAGCTTAATGAATTAATACCTTGATCATCCTCATATAACCCTATTCCTTTTTTTGAAATATAAAATGTACGCTCACTTACATTTATTTCATCATTATTTTCTAAAACAGCAACAACTCTTATTGTATGTCTTGCTACTGCTGTTGAATAAATAGTTGTTTGTGTTATATTTGCTTCTACACTTTTTTCATATTTCCCATCAAAATAAATATCATAATGTTGAACTTTTTCTAAAGGACTCCATGAAATCTTGATATCTCCAGCTGCTACAAGCTGTCCTTTAGATGGAGATTTTAAAGCTGTTGTTTTCCAAGTATCATAAGGATTATCTTGTGCATTGATAGAAGTCATACAAGGTATAAGGAGGAGGGTTGCACTTAAAAGTGCAACGCCCAATTTTTTAAATCTTTTCATTTTTAATTTTCCTTATTTATTCTACAAACAGTAACATATCCACCTGCTGCAGCCATCATTAATAATGCATATGGTACAACTTTCATATCATCACCTGTTTTTACTTTAGACTTATTTCTATTTATTGCATTTCTTTCTTGAGTTGTTTGCCCTTTTTGATTATCTCCTTGTCCATTTGTATTTCCTAATTTATCTCCTTTAGTTTCTTCTTCACTAGGAGTTGTTGTTTTAGTTTTTAATGCATCAGTAGCTTCTTTTAAAGCACCATAAGCTTGATTGACTTCTTCCTGAGTGGCATTTTCATTATTAAGAACTTCTTGAGCTTTTAACAATGCATCTTTAAATACTTTCCATGAATCAGCGGTATAGCTTTCTTCTTTAAAATCTTTTTTATCTGTATAAAATTTATCTAATTCATCTTTATTAACTTTTATTTCTAATTGAGCTTGTGCATCTTTTAATTTTTTCACCGCTTCATCTACATCTTTTTGTATACTATATTTTAATCCATCGGTTGTTAAAATTTTTGATGCATCAGCATAAATGTCTGCATATTTTTTATAACTATCTTCTGTATATAAATTTTCATTCTTTTTATTGTTAACAAGTTCTTTTAATTCATCTAAATCTAAATCATCATCTCCTAATTGTTTAATATTTTCTATTGTATCCACACCAATATATTTACCTTTTTGATCACTATTATTAGCTTTACCAACAACAGCAGTACCATTTCTATAATTTAATAAGAATTTTCTAGACCATCCTTCTCCTGTAATACCACTGCTTACACCTGAACCAACACCATTAATAATAGAATTAAATTTTTGTAAAGCTCCATCTTCATTAGCAAATGTTTGAATACAAGCATTTTCAATTAATACATCTTTATTATTAGGAACTTCAATTGCATTATCCATTGAAATAGAAACAGTTTTACCATCACCTAAAGTTCCTGGTTGCCCATTTTCTCCTAAAGTTCCACCTGTATAAATAAATACATTATAAATACCTAATCCAACTGCATAATGTTTTTTTACATTATTAGCTACTTTATAAGCTGCATAACCATTTACCGAACCATTATGAGACATCCAACTTTCTTGAGAAATAGGATCATAACATTTTTCATTTTGATAGAAATATGTTGAACCATTTTCACCATTCCATAATGTATCATATTTGTTGAAATGTTCATTAAATAAAGCGTAACATGTTACATCATCACCATTAACAATTAATCCATGATTTGAAACATTTCCATCCCAAGCAACACCAGTTCCATGATCTGCACGCCAAATCCAGAAGTGATCACATAAAACATTATGACTATTAATCTCTAAAGCATTATCTGCTGTTGTCAATGTATCTGTTGTTCCACCAACTCTAAAGAATAAATCTTGTAAAATTGTTGGATCATCTTTATGACTATTTTTACTTCCTGTTTTCCCTACTTTTAATAAATATTTTGAATGACTACCTGCATCAAAAATAATTCCAGCAACTCTTACTCCGTCAACATCATCAACTAACATAGCTGCATCATCATTATCAGGAATAATTGAAGTCATTCCACTACCTAAGACAATTGTATCAGCTTTTTTTACATGAATTGTTTCCTTAGCATGATATGTTCCTGGAGTAAAGTAAATATTTTTACCTTCATCTAAAGCTTTGTTAATATCGCTTGCAGAATCTGTTGGTTTAGCAACATAGAATTCATCTAAAGAAATAGATTTTCCAGCTCCCATACCATTATTATCTTTACCTTCTCCCCAACTAATACCTTTTGTATTCTTTTGAACTGAAGGAACAAATACTTTATATTCACCATCATCATCCATATATAGGAATGGTTTTTCTGCTAATTCTTTTGTTTGATCAATATGCGTGAATACTTGTTGTCCTCCATCACTTGCTGGAATATTCCAGTTAGAAGCACCTTGTCCACTTAATAATTCTTCACCACTTGTTCCATCTGCTTTTGGTAAATTACTTGCTTCAACTCCTTGGAAGAAATTATTTAAAGTAGTTCCATAAGCATTTCCTTTTAATTTTGAGTTTCTTGTATAAAATTGTTGCCCAGAGAAAGTACCTGCACTCAATTCATTTCCATTATCATTAAATGAAGCATTAATCCATGAATCTGCAACATATCCTCCACTTGCCCATCCATAATTCCAATCATAAGCAATTGGTCTTTCAGAATAAATTCTTCTAAGTGGAGCAGCTTGTGCCACTGCCCAGTTTAATTGATCTGCTCGATATGAACCATATCCTGCTTTTCCTTGTTCATTTCCTGTATTATAAACTGCTAGATTTTCAGCAGATCTCCAGAAATTACAAGTTGCATTGTCGCCATTTCCACCTAAAGCTCCTGCTGGAAGATAAGCTGGAATAGCAATATTATTTAATTTAACATCTGTTGGTACTTTTCCTAAACCACTTAATGTTGTATAGAATCCCAAATACATACATGATGTATTTGTATAATCACCTTTTTTGAAATAAACTTGATATTGATTTCCTTTAAATTGTGCATCATTTGTATAATCATTTTGTTGTTTAAATAATTTATTCAATAATTCATCAATTTTTGTTGTATCATCATTTGGTGAGAAAACAAAAGTATTTCTACCAAATAATTCAGTTTCTAAAGAAACATATTCAGATTCATCTGCTTCTTCCGCATTACTAAAATCTAGATCTCCAAAATTACCATTATTTAATGCTACAACCTTATAATAGTTGTTATATTTATTTTTAGAATCTAGTGCATTTACTTTAGCGCTGTTTGTATTAACAGTAGCAACTTCAGTATATTGACCAAACATACTTGTTGCTCCTAAAATACGATAATGTGTCGCATTTTTTGCTTTATCAAAATTAATAGTAAATTGATTATTAGATTGTTGTAATTTTAAATTTGTTACTGTTTGTGGTTTTTCACCAATTCTTGTAGAAGCCTTGATTTTTTTAGTTTCATAAACCGGATTATCAGATAATTCTAAGTTACCATTACCACTAATAAATTTTAAATAGAATTCATATTGAGTTCCTTCTTTTAAATCATTAACAGTATAATGATCGACATTTGTAATAGTTGTAACTTTATTAAATACAACTTCATTTGAAGCTTTTGCATATACTTCAATATCAGTATATAAATTCAATGGTTTATCCCATGATAAATCTATACTTGTTTTTGTTCTTGTACTCTTATCAAAAGTAAAGTGAGAAACTTCACTTAATTCTTGACTTGTATGGATAATAAATCTTTCATTATCAGGAATTTCATCAGTTGCTTCACATCCTGCTTCTAAAATATTATCATCATTTACTTTTACATAAGTCCCCTTTGCTGCATCTCTTAAAACAAATTGTCCATTACCAAGTGGTTCAATAGCAATTGATTCCCAACCACCATTTCTGTTAATAGAACCAACTAATGGTGTAGCACCGTCAATCCATTTAGCTGAAGCAATTTGATATCCTGGTTTACTTACTGATTGAAATGCTACAACATCTTTAATACCATCACCATTTGTACCATAACCTACATTAAACTTTTCATTATCTGTAATATTTTCTTTATCACCCGTAACAGAAATTGGTGCATATTCTTCATCACTTTGATTTTTAAATGTTACTAATTTACCAGTAGCGACACTTTCAATATATGCTGTATTATCAATAAGTTGTGGATTTTCAACAAATGTAAATTCTGTTGCTTGGCTTGCATCATCACTTAATTTTCGAATTTCACCTTGTTCATTGACTGTTAGATAATATCCTCTTGTCATATCTCTAATAGTTCCTACACCATCATCGGTTTTAGTAATAATATAAGAACATAAATCATTTCTAAGATTTGGATCAGCAAAAATAAAATCATTTCCTTCTGAACGCATTGGATATAATTTTCCATCTACTGTTTGATATTCAATATTTACTTTTACTTCACCCTTAGAAGAATCCGCTCCACTTTGATCATCTAATGGCGTTATTTTAAAAATAGAATTTGGTAATACTTTTCCAGATTTCGTATAATCACCATCTGCCTTTGTATCATTATTTCCCCAGTTTATGTTATGTACATAAATTGCTTTATTATTTGTTTTTGAAATCACTGCATACGTCTTACTTTTATTAAATTCAATAGGCGATTGCATAGCTTGAATAGTTGCAATACTTGCCATCGACAATGTCATTGCAAAAGTGAGTACCATCGCAATGAGCTTTTTTATATAACTCATATTTTAATCCTCCCTTAATATTTACATTCATCTTGTGATATTTATAAAAGTTGGCCAAGTTTTTATAAGCTATGCACTGAACATGAATGCATATTTATCACACAAAATAAAATAGCATATAAGCCAAAAATAAGATAGCGCTTTCAAATTTAATGTAACAGGTTACATTCTTTGTAACAAAATGACTTTTTGTCATAAAATAAAAAAAGTGCCTTTATATGCACTTTTATTCTAATATTTCTAAGTTCTTTTGAGTTTGTAATTTTCGACAAATACGTTCAATAATATAAACAACAGGTACTTGAGATGAAATATTTTTAGTATTTGGTAAAATAACTTTTTTAATGAAATACGGTATTGTTAAATCTGACATTTTAGCAATTGTGCTATTTGAATCATTTGTGATTGAAATAATTTTAGATTGAACACCTCGATAAAGTCTTAATTGATCAATAACTTCTTTTGTTTCTCCACTATTTGAAAAAGCAATTAATAAACATTTTTCAAATTGATCTGTTGGTGCAGGATAAAATGGATCATCGATATATTGACTATAATAACCAACATTAGAAAAAAAACGTGCTGCATATCTTGCCATACTTCCACTTTGTCCAATTCCTAAACAAACAATAAAGTTACTATCTGTAATATACTCAACAGCTTGATTTATATGCTCATTAAATTCTTTTCCCTTAGAATAATCAAAAAACTGATTGAGCATAGTAATTTCATCATCAATTTCAGGCATCTTATTAATTTCATTAAATCTTTTTAATTCTATTTTAAATTCAACAAAGCCATCACAATCTAATTTATGACAAAAACGCGTAATTGTTGCTGTTGATACATGACTTTGTGCTGCTAATTCCCTAATATTCATTTTTAAGACTAGTCCAACATTTTTTACAATGTAATTATAAACAATAAGTTCAGTATCATTGAGTTTTGAAATTTGTTCATATGTAAAAATCATTATATCACCTTCCCAAAGTATATATTATCATAAATCTTCATTGATAAAAATATCATAGTTTTTAGTCATTAAAAATGATTGAAATCAAGTATTAGACAAATCAAATTTGAATTCTATAATATAGATAAGAGGTGATAAATTTGAAATATACAACATTAGGACAAACAAATATAAAAGTATCTAAAGTATGTTTAGGATGTATGAGCTTTGGAAAAGCAGGAACGATGCATGATTGGACTTTAGATGAAAAACAAACTGAAGAGATGGTAAAGCACGCCCTTGATTTAGGTATTAATTTTTTTGATACTGCTAATACATATTCAAATGGTACAAGTGAAGAATAGTTAGGAAAAGCTTTAAAGAATTTAAATGTTAAAAGAGAGGATGTCGTTATTGCTTCAAAGGTTTATTTTAATGAAGGTAGATTATCTAAAGAAGCTATTTTTAGAGAAATAGATAGTACTTTAAAGAGACTACAAACTGATTATTTAGATTTATATATTATTCATCGTTTTGACTATGATACACCAATGGAAGAAACGATGGAAGCATTAAATGAACTTGTTAAATGTGGAAAAGTACGAGCAATTGGTGTTTCTGCAATGTATGGATATCAATTTCATAACATGCAAATCATTGCTAGGGACAATCATTGGACTCCTTTTTCAACTATGGAAAATCATTACAACTTACTTTATCGTGAAGATGAAAAAGAATTAATTCCTATTTGTCAACAAATGAATGTCTCCTTAATGCCTTATCGTCCTTTAGCAGGTGGACATCTTGCTAGAAACACTTGGGAGTCAAATACCTTAAGAGGGAAAACTGATCGGGTTGTTCATGGTAAATATGACCATTTTGAAAAGCAAGATATGGAAATTGTTAAATGTGTTGATGAATTAGCACATAAATATCATTGCAAGATGTCTCAAATTGCTCTTGCTTGGCAATGGGCTAAAGGAGGTGTTTCTTCTCCTATTATTGGTGCTACTAAAATGCAATACATTGATGATGCAGTAATGGCATTAGAGATTTCTCTTACAAATGAAGATTTAACTTATCTTGAAGAGATGTATGTTCCTCATCCTATTGTAGGAGCTATTAATGAAAACCCACCACAAGGAACTGTTTTATTAGATAAAAAATAAGAAGGAGTTTTACGACTCCTTCTTTAGTTTTGTAAATAGGATTAATAATATTGTTCCTACTAGTGTTGAACAAACAATTAAACTTAAATAAGAAATTGGATTTTGAACCATCCATATTAAGAATAATCCACCATGAGGTGAAGCAATAGAACAATTAAAGTACATAGATAATGCTCCTGCAAGTCCTGCTGAAAGGCAACAAGCTGGTAAAATTACTTGAGATTCTTTTTGAATAAAAGGTATAGCTCCTTCTGAAATAAATGAAATACCGTTGATATAATTCATTAATGCATCATTTCTAACTTCAAATCTATCTTTAAATAAGGTTGCTGTTAAAGCAATGACAAATGGTGGAATCATTCCTCCAGCCATCACAGCAGCCATTGGATAATAATCATAACTCATTAACATACCTATAGAAAATACATAAGCTGTTTTATTAATAGGTCCTCCATTATCAATAGCCATCATCATACCTAATACAAAACCAAATAATACTTTTGTTGACATTTGTGATTCAACTAATGAAACATAATTTAAAATATAAGTATGACCAATATATAAATAACTATTTAAATAAAACATTAATAAAGTAACAATAATTGTAGAAATAATTGGATGAAACAAGGATGCTTCTATTCCTTTTAAACATTGTGGTAAATAAGAAAATAACTTTCTTAACATCAAAGATACAAATCCTGCTAAAAAACCTGCAATAATTCCAGCAAGTAAAGAAGGTGAACTTGTAGAAATTGATGTGATTGAAATTCCTTGACAAACAATCAATCCCCCAGCAAATCCAGAAAGCATACCTGGTCTATCAGCAATACTATCTGCGATATATGCTGAAATAATAGGAATAATCATAATACTAATGAGTTGTTGTACATTACTTGTAAGAGTTAATAATTGGTTTGTAAGTACTTGATCTTTAAATAAATAAAGAATTCCATAGAGTACCCCACTTGTTACAAGAAAAGGTAATGCGTGAGAAATACCATTCATTAAATGTTTATAGAATAAACGAATGATATTTTGTTTTTCTTTCTTTTCTTCATGATGATATATTTCACCATCTCCATTATTAGCTTTTTCAACAAGTTCTTGAGCTTTAGAGATACCATCTCTAACAGGTACTTGTATCACTTTTTTACCTTCAAATCTTGCCATTTCAACTTTCTTATCAGCAGCAACAATAATTGCTTTACAATGTTCAATATCTTCTTGTGTTAATTGATTTTTAACACCTTCTTGTCCATTCGTTTCAACTTTAATAGAAATATTTAATGCTTCTCCTGCTTGTTGTAAAGCTTTAGCCGCCATAAAAGTATGAGCAATTCCTGTAGGACACGCAGTTACTGCTAAAACAGCAGGATGAACAATTTCTTTCACTTCTTCTTTTTTATTTTCCTTAGCATCTATTAATTGTAAAAATTCTTCTTTAGAAGATGCATTAATTAAAGCATTTCTAAAATCTTCTTCCATTAATAAAGTAGATAACTGTGCAAGAGCTTGTAAATGAGCACCTTCCGAATCTTTAGGAGCACCAATCATAAAAAATAAATAAGTAGGTTGTCCATCAAGAGATTTAAAATCTAATCCTTCTTTAACAACCATTGCAGATAATCCTGCTGTTTTCACACCTTCACTTTGTCCATGAGGAATAGCAACACCATCCCCAATTCCTGTTGTACTTTGGGCCTCTCTATTTAAAACACTTTCTTTATAAATTTCTTTATCATTTAATTTTCCACTTTGATCTAATAAATTAACCAAATGATCAATTGCTTCTTCTTTATTAGAAATTTGTGGATTTAAATCTATCGAATTTATATCTAATAATTCTGTAATTTTCATTTCTAACAACCTTTCTTTTTTTGTTTATCATAAAGCAAAAAAGTTGTTCAATCAAGAACAACTAATCATACTGACATAACTTATAAATATCTTTGATGCAAGTTCCTACATCTGCTGGTTTATGTGCATCACTCGCTGTAATAATATCCACATGGTGTTCTTTAAAAATATCCAACAATTCTTTAGACAAACCTTTATCAGGATGATGATAACGATAATAACACCCTGTATTACATTCCCCTTTAACATGATGTTTTACTAGTAACTTGGCTAATTCATGATATGTTGGTTTTAAATCATATGTTGGATAATAGTTAAACATTTTAATTGTATCTGGATGAGCTAATTGCGTGAATAAACCACTTTTAACTAAATCAAAAATCAATTCATAATATCGATGATAAATATCATCTACATTATATTTATCCCATAAGATTTCTTTAGACCAAGGCATATCATATAAAAGTCCATCAATAGAATGAATAGCTCCTACTAAAAAATCAAATTGATAGGATTCTAAAATACGTCTTATTTCTTCTTTATATTCAGGAACATAACATACTTCTAATCCAAATAAAACTTCTATTGGAAGTTCTTCCTCTTTTACCTCATTAATTAAACGCACATAACTAGAAAGTGTATCTTTAAATTTCATTTTCTTATTAGCAAGCCATTCTCTTTGTTGATCACTTGCTTCTTTAACACCTTGATAAATAACTTCAAATTCTTTAAAACGATGTGTATGATCTAAAATTTGGATACGATCAAATCCTTGTTTATAAGCTTCATTAATAAATTCCATTACATATTCTTTAGTAAGTGGTCCGTTTTCTAAATGCATATGTCCATCTACTAGCATAGGCAATCCTCCATTCATGTTGTATACAATTATAGACTTTTTAATAAAAATAACAATCAATTTGATAAAACATCTTGTGACAAAAAAGTAACAAAAACAGTAGATTATTTCCTCTCTATATTTTACTAATATTTGACTATTAAATTTATCATTAGATTTAAAATTTAAATTAGTAGCATATAAATATTTTAGCATACTTAGTATTTGTTAAGAACGGTCGTTCAGTTTTGAATAGTGTCGTTAGGTATTTAAAATTTAAAACAGCGAAAAAGCCTTTAAGCATCAACTTAAAGACTTTTTCTATATCTCTATTAATTTTCTTTTTTTCTTACAAATACCATCACAAACATACTGCTTACTAGTAGCATCATTAATCCTATAATATTTGCATTATCTCCCGTTTTAGCTTTCGTTGTTTGTTTTGTATTTGATTTATTTATTGAAGCAGTTACCGTTGTTTTTAATTCTTTTTTATCTTTATAGATAATTGCATAATCACTAAACTTATCTGTTTCAAATGTAAGTTTATTTGTCTTTTCATCATAATTTGTTTCTAGTATATCTACTTTTCCATTATGACTTCTAGCAATAAAATATGTTCTTGTAATCGTCTTATCTTTATTGATCAATTCTGTTGGTAATTCTATGCTTATTTTTAATTTCTTTGTAAGTTCATGAATACTTTTATTTGTTCCATCTATATTCTTATATAATGTAATATCTAAGTATTTTCCTACGATATATTCCTTTGTACTAGATTCAATAAATTTATTAGAACTTGATTCTTTTACATCTAATACAAATTCTAGTTCTTTTCCATTAGCTATTTCACTTAATTCATTAGCCGTTATTTCTTTATTTTCAACTAAGGTATCAATTAAATCATTTTTATTGATTTCAACATTTCCTGTTGTTTTAACAGTTAATGTACCTTCTCCAATCTTATCTGAATCTTTTGGTAAAATAACATAAGCATATTCAATAGTACCTGTATAATTACCTTTTCCATTGATTTTTAAAATATGTTTACCTTCTTTTACTGCTTGATGATCAATAACTTCGTAATCATCTTTTGACAATACTTTTCCATTAATAACTACTTGTTCTACTTCTTGTGTTTGTTTTTCTCCTGTATATTTTAAGACATTTCTTAATACAACTGTTCCTTTATCAATCGATAATGGATTAATTGTATATGTTCCATCTTTAAAAGTAATATCATAATTTGGATTTGATCCTTCTTTTTGACTTACTTTTATCTTATATGTTCCTACATCTTCTCCTTCTTCTCTTGTAAGAATAATTCCAGTTAATCGATCACCTCTTGCAAGTCTATCAAAACTATACATCAATTCATAACCTTTTTCTCCGTATGTTTTTGATAAATCAATTGCTGAAACTCTTGTTTTCATTTTTTTGATTGTAAAGTCTTTTGCCACTGATGATTTTTCATAATTGTCATCTGCTGGATATGTAACTCTTACTGTATATTCTCCTGCATCTTTTGGTTTTGTTGTTGTATATTCATTCTTTCCTTTTACTGAATATTCAACAACTGGAGTAGTTTTATTGTAAGATGTTGATTTTACATCTACAATTTCATATCCATCATATTCTTTATCTAATTCATTACTTGTTGTTGTAATTCTTGTATCTGATTGATCTGTTTTGCTAATTGTCACTGTTAATGCTGACCATGCAGTTTCTGATAATTCATAGTTATCTTTATCTTCACCTTTTAATGTAGATTTAGTATAACTTACTGCTTTATTTTCTCCTGCATTTGAGCTTTCTACTGTACCCATTTTTGGCATATCAATAGATACTTTATCATTTCCAACAACACCTGTAAGTTTTCCGCCTTGCAAAGCAACTTCACTCGTACCATTATATTTTCTATTTACAGCTTTTAAACCTTCAATAGATAATTGTTTTTTACCAATTGTATAACTTGTTGTTACGTTTTCAGGTAACTTATAATTTTGATTACTTACTTTTGTAGCTTTAGCTTCATAAGTACCTGCATTTTTATTTGCACCTTCAACAGTAATTTCACATTTATCATCATCTACTAAGTTATTAACTGTAGCTGTTGGTAATTGTTCTTT
>OGIE01003027.1_pt1 | contig 19103 bp, 18 predicted proteins | sample 1571581 | NCBI WGS metagenome assembly OGIE01 (sample SAMEA2582021, study PRJEB24529) | metagenome | biome: Human gut stool | place: China | collected 2011
CCCCAATGAATCCACACAGCTTAAAATTACTTAAAAAAAGAAGGACTGCCACAGCAAAGGAAGCGATCACAAATACTTCTGATCGCAAAAACTCCTCCTGCTCTGAAGGCTGGGCATATCCATTTTTCTTTGTTGTTTTTCTGGACGCTGTCCTGGAAGACGACGTCTTTCCTTGTGTTGTCTTTCTGCTGCCTGCACTCTTACCAGCCACTTGTCTTTCAGCCTCCTCTTCTTACCAATGAACCTAGTATACAAAAAATAGGGAAAAAAAGCAAGCAGTTTGACCAGAACAAACGTTCTTTTTTCTGCGGTCAGCCACTATTTTTCCATCATGGAATGCAGCTTACAGATCGCCTGGCGGATTCCGCCCACTTCATTGATCAGACCTTTGTTTACTGCCTCCTGTCCAACCAGGACTGTTCCCAGATCTCTGGTCAGCATCTCTGTATTCAGCATCAGGCGCTTTAACTGATCATACGCAATATCCGCATGAGAGGCCACAAAATTCAGAATCCGGTCCTGAATCATCTCAAAATACTCATACGTCTGGGACGCTCCGATAATCATACCGCTCATACGCACTGGATGGATCATCATCGTTCCAGTCGGAACAATAAACGAGTAATCCGCAGACACTGCCAACGGCACTCCGATCGAATGGCTGCCACCCAATACCAGAGATACGGTAGGGATCGATAAAGATGCGATCATCTCCGCAATTGCCAGTCCCGCATCCACATCTCCGCCAGATGTGTTGAGAAGCACCAGCATTCCTTCCACACGCTTATCCTCCTCCAATGCCGCAAGCATGGGAAGCACATGGTCATATTTGGTTGTTTTGCTGGTCCCAGGTGCATTCTCGTGACCCTCCACCTCTCCAATGATCGACAGCAGATGGATCATACGCCTGCCATTTTCATTTTCCAGGGTCATCTGTCCATATTCTTCGATGGAATTGTCCTTTTTTTCGTCCTGATTCATTGTTTTGTCCATCCTTTCTTTTAAACTGATTCTGTCATGTTACCATTCATAGACAGCATGGATGGTAACTCCGTCAGTTCTAGTCTGGACATTTTTCAAAAATCCATTCCAGATCAGCTTCGCTGATGGAATTTTTGCCTTCAGGTTCTAATAATCACCTTTTTTCAACAATACCCGGATTTCAGCAAACAGTGCTTCCTCTCCCTGCTCACTGAGCACGGTCAGCAGATGCACCAAAAGCGCCCTGGTTTCTGGATGGATCACAATAAAATCCTTCTCCCGATTGTAATACTCCATGGGACTGCTGTTGGTATAATCTTTCCCTTTATATACACTGCTGGCCGCAATACGGTCCATCATCATTTCTGCCACATAGTTGACCGGCATTTTATTTCCCACCAGTCCTTTCGATTTATCCATAGAAAAATCGATCCAGTATTCAAAATGGTGTTTATTGCGGCCTTTATGGTGCAGCCATGCTTTGGAAAAACCATATACCTCTCGTTCTGCCGCATTGGGGCTTCTGGTTCCCTGGTAGAATCTCACTCCTGTCCAGAACTCTTCCGGCGAATATTTTGACATATCGTGAAACAATCCCTGGCGGTATAACCCCACCCGGAAACAGTTTTTCATCACCAGTATTTTATGTTCCGTAATGGTTCTAAAATGCCTCCATATATTGATCCATTTCATCGTCCTGCTCCTTCTATTGGTTCCTGATATTTTATGAAAAATATTTGACACAATTTTACAATTATGCTATTCTAAGTTCAGTCGCAGACAGGCTGCGGCAAAAGACATCTTTTATGTTTTTGGAGGTAACATCATGAGCAAAGGTACTGTTAAGTGGTTCAACAACCAGAAAGGTTACGGCTTCATCTGTGACGAAGCTGGCAAGGATGTATTCGTACATTACACCGGTCTTAACATGGACGGCTACAAAACACTCGAAGAGGGTGCTGAGGTAGAGTTCGATGTTGTTGACGGTGCAAAGGGACCACAGGCAACCAACGTAACCAAACTTTAATCATCTAGTTAGCAGTGTACCTTTTTCGTTCTTATATAGATTTGAAGTTCTTTATTTATATAAAAAAGTGCTACACAGTATGATTACGAAAATGATTGCGAAAAGAACCACCCGTTTTCGGGATGGTTCTTTTCGCGTTTCAGGGATCTTTTATCTCTGTGCCTTCTTTAACAATTCTTCCAGCTCCGGAACCTGGAACACATAATGCTTATTGCAGAAATGGCAGTTCACTTCTACCTTTTTTCCATCATCGATCATGTTCTGAAGTTCCTTCTTTCCAATGCTGATTAACGCTTTCTCCACGCGTTCTTTACTGCAGTTGCAGTAAAATCTGGTATCCATGCGGTCTGTGATCTCCAGTCCCATATCCCCCAGAATCAAAGTCAGGATATCTTCTGGCGTCATCCCCTGATTTAACATGGTTGTCACAGAAGAAATCTCGCCCAGTTTTTTCTCCAGGCTGGAAATAATCTCTTCCGATGCTCCTGGCATCAACTGGATGATAAATCCACCTGCCTGGCATACGGTATTGTCTTTATTCATCAGCACTCCCAAAGCCACAGATGAAGGGGTCTGCTCGGAAGTTGCATAATAATACGTAAGATCTTCTGCAATCTCTCCGGTTACCAGGATGGTCTGGCCTACATACGGCTCCTTTAAGCCGATATCCTGGATCACGCTTAACACACCGACACCCAAAGCTCCACCCACATCTAATTTTCCTTTGGCATTCGGAGGCAGCATGACGTCCGGGTTATACACATACCCTTTCACATCTCCTTTGGAATCTGCAGTGATGGTCAGTCCTTCCATAGGGCCATCTCCCTGGATCTTGATGGTCAAAAGATCATCTTCTCCTTTCATCATGGAACCCATCATGCCTCCTGCTGTCAGAAGACGTCCCAGTGCCGCAGTTGCCACCGGGCTGGTATTATGGGCTTTTCTTGCCTCTTCTACCAGGTCTCTTGTTGTAGATGCAAACGCACGGATCTGTCCATCCGCCGCAGTCGCGCGAATAATATAATCTGCCATAAATTCTCCTTCAAATTCTATAATCACCAGTGTTTTCCCTGTTCTCTTGCTATAAAATACACTCTCTCACTGTTCTCGTCCGGTGCTTTGCGGGTAAATGCGTCATAAACTGTCACAAACTCCATCCCTGCTTCCGCAATGGCTCTTTTTACCTCTTCCAGTTCATAAGCTTTCTGGTAATGGGTTTCCACAAATCTCCGGTACAGATCATCCTCTTCCTGGATAAACAGTGTCAGGTCATATTCATTGATCTTTGTCTCCGGATCGTAATCATTATCCCAGATAAAACTGCATTCGGCTCTGGCCTCCGCAATAGTCCTGTCGCCGATCAGATCCCGGTATTTGTGAACCGTATTCATATCGAAAATAAAAACGCCCTGCGGATCCAGGTAATTATTGACCAGTTTCAATGTCTGCACCAGATCCTCATAGTCTGTCAGGTAATTCATGGAATCACAGATGCTGACTACAGCAGCCACTGTACCGTAAAGTTCAAATTCCCGCATATCCTGAAGCAGATACAGGATGTCCAATCCGGAATCTGCCCGCTTTTCCATGGCAATCTGAAGCATATCCTCGGAATTATCGATTCCGATCATGTCATACCCTTTCTTCGCCAAGATCTCCGTCAGACTTCCGGTCCCGCAGCCAAGATCCAGGACCAGTCCATCATGAACCTGGTATTCTCCCAAAAGTCCTGTAAGATATTCTGCCCACTCCTCATAAGGGACATTATCCATGAACTGATCATAAACAGAAGCAAAACTGCTGTATGCGTCCATCTTTCTCTCCTCTCCTCCAGACCATTCATCTGGCACCAGAGGCGAAATCCGCCCTGCGCATTCCGCCTTGCAACACAAAAGCAGAGGACATCTCAACGATGGCTCTGCTTCCGGTTCAGTCTTAGATATTCTTACCGCAGCACTTTTTGTACTTCTTACCGCTGCCGCATGGACATGGATCGTTTCTTCCGATCTTTGGCCCCTTCACGATAGTTCCAGAAGCCTTCTGTGTCTTGTACAGTTCTTTTCTCTTCTCCTCTGTCAGGATCTGATCCCACATAGGAAGATTGTATAACCAGTCAGCCTTTGCCTCTACCATATTATAGTAAAGCTTCTCTTTATCATAATCTAAAGATACTACTGTATCTGCTTCCATCTCCTCGATAGGATTTGGATTCTTAAGACTGTCATTGATTCCATCTAAGAAACCTACAAAGTAAGTAAGTTCCATGTTATATTTTTGTGCCAGTTCTGTAACTGTTCCACTTACTGGTTCTTCTGGTGTAGCAAGAATCTGTTCGTATACTGCCTTCTCCTGATTGAAATATCCAATCCAGAATTCCTGTCCTTCTCTGGTTCTATCATCATGGCTATACGCAAATTCTCTCCAATCTGTTAATAAAGACATATCTCTTTTCCTTTCTTTTCAACTTCTACATCTTCCCGGGTCTGGAAATCAACGGCATTATGAACCGTCACCACCTTGTCCGGATTAATCCCGTAACGATTGATCACGATGTTGCGCGTCAAGTTACTCACTGTGATCACCCGATCGGCAGCCTCCATCCCACGACGTTCTATATCATACACCTGCTGGTTGACATGCTCCCCGCTTCGGTCAAATTCCGTGGCATGTACATGGATGACCAACGGTTTTCCAGAAACTTTCTTTGCCACGATCCCGGCCGAATAAGTCAACCAGTCATGTGCATGGATAATATCAAAATCCTGTTGCGCCGCTATCGTACCAGCCACCATGGCATAACGAGCAACTTCCTCCATTAGGTTTGTTCCGTATTTACCGGAAAACTGGAACTTGTTACGGAAAGCGATATGCTCGGTATGCTCCCCCGTCTTGATCGTCTCGGTCACAGTTCTTTCGAAGGTTTCCGGGTCAAGATAGGGAACCAGATTCGAACCGATTTCCATAAAGTTTACATTCTGCCAGTACTCGTCCAAAGTAGAGTACTCGCTCATCATTTCAACATCACTCGCATTAATGATCTTCACTACGCTCTGATCTTCATCCCCCCCGGCCTTGGGCATGACAAACATCACCTTGACACCATGTTTCGCCAAGCCTTTCGTCAGACCGTAACTGGCCGTTCCCAAACCTCCTGCAATATGTGGTGGGAATTCCCACCCAAACATCAATACTTTTATGCTCATAATATACTATTTGATGTGGTCTCACATTTTCGTATTAGCTCCATGCTTCTCAACACCTCCCCGACACTCCAGGCTTGTGATATACATCCGTTCGGGTTATATGGAGGGTCGCCGTCGTACACTTCGGCAATCGAACACAAACCGTAAAGGGTCATATCTTCCTCGTATCCGGCCAGTAATTCTTTAGCTTCCGGCAAGAACTGCTTCCCGTAAAGCTTCAGGTTAGCCTCGATATAAGCCCCAATTAACCAAGGCCATACCGTTCCCTGATGATAGGCTTCATCCCGTCGATCCTGATTACCTTCATATTGCCCATGATAATTCGGATTCTTGGGAGACAACGTACGTAATCCCTTCGGGGTCAATAATTCCTTGGTAATTACTTTCAACACCTGTTCTTTCATGTCATCCGTGATCGGCGAATAAGTCAATGAACAAGCAAAAACCTGATTCGGTTTCACACAAAAATTCGGTCCTTCTTCATTCACGTAATCAGCTAGATAACCTTTTTCCTTACTCCAGAATGTATCAACAAATGATTTCCGTATGATTTCCGGCATATCTTTCCATTCCTTAATAAAAGCCTTGTCTTCTGCCTCTTCAGCCAGCTTCAACATATAACAAACCGCATTATACCAAAGCGCATTAATCTCCACGGCATACCCGGCTCTCGGTGTCACGGGAACTCCTCTTACGACAGCATCCATCCAGGTCAAAGCCTTGCCGGGTTGCTCGGCCCAAATCAAACCGTTCGGATCCATTCGCAACCCCGGATTCACCCCGTCCCGGAAAGCCATCAAGATTGATTTCATTTTATTACCGTAAGCCTTCCATATCGCTCCCGGTTCTCCTAACGCCTTGTCATACTCTTGCACGGCCCAGAAGAACCACATCGGAGCATCAATCGAGTTGTAAGCCGCCTTATCCCCTTTACCAATATTCGGGAATAAACCATTATGCAGTTGACGAGCCATCGTGTCAAGCACTTCTTTACAAGCCTTCAGGTCAAAACAAGCAGCTAGCGTCAAGCCCGGTAACGCAATAAACGTGTCTCGTCCCCACCGCCCGAACCAAGGATATCCGGCTACCACTTCCGTATCCTTGCCGTCATGCACGATAAACTGAGAGGCCGAATAAATCAGACAACTCTTGAAATCCTCCCGACTCATCCGTTTATCCCTCATCTGTTGGAATTTTCGTTTCAACGTGGAAGTCTTCACTTCCTCGGTAGAAGCCGAGAATATAATGCTCTCACCTTTCTTGATCGGAACCTCGAAATAACCGGGTACAAATAAATCTTCTTTATAATCATATCCCCGGTTTTTCTCTTCCAGATACTCTATATTATAATACCAATCAGGCACGGGAACAAACTCGTTAGCCTTACTTAATTGCATATTCAACGCCGGGAACCCAACATACATTTTGGAACGAATACCATTCTCCACGTGCTCATATTTCGTGTTGGCCATCATGTTTGCCTTACTTAAAGCATGCACGTTACGATATGCTAAAAACGGTTTCAAACGCAGATAGGTCTCCGAGTGCGCATCCTCCAAAGTATAACGAATCATCAACTGAGCCTCGTTATGTACCATCAGTATCTCCTTCTTTAACACAACCCCGCCAACCCGATAAGTCAGTGTGAACAACGGATCATACTCCAGATCCACTATATATTTATGCCCCCGGGGCTCGTAGATCCCCGGGTATTTATGAATCCCCAAATTAAATGATTGACCGTGTTGAACAATGGTCTCATCCAAGGAGGAAAGTAACACATGATTCTCTCCCCCGAACTCATTTATAGGTAATACAAGTAACCCGTGGTATTTCCTCGTGTTACAACAAACTATCGTTGTCGAAGAATATCCCCCGGCCCTGTTGGTCGATAGAACTTCTCTCTTCAAAGAATATTCCAGATTTACCAATTCTTCTTTGTTGAAATTCAAATAGCTCATAGATTAATTTTAGATTTAAGATTTTAGATTTAAGATTTCTATCTTACGATTATGATCTGGTTCCTACACACTATTCATAAATCGTAAATCATAAATCGTAAATCATTATTAAGAACGCTGTAATACAAATCCCGTCCTCGCGGGTATATACAAACTTAACTGCCCTCGACCCGGTGAAATATATCGGGTAAAATGCTCTATCTTTTCGTCAATTCGCCCCAAGCCATCAAAACTCTTGTTATCCGTGTCCAACACACTCGTGTATTTCCCGGAAGGAGCGTCAAAAGCATAATCAGGGAATGATTTCTCCGGATTGAAATTGAACACGAACAAATAATCACCACGTGTGAATATCAATACCTGACGTTCATTGTCTCGCACGAGAGGTTCCGGACGCCAGTGAAAAACACGGGTATCTGTCACCATTTGGATCATGGCTTTATCGAACACGTTCAAGAAACGGAAACGCAAACTTTCATCATCCAGCAAACTCCACAATCGTCGGGCATGCTCGTAACTCCAACCGTTACCTTCTCTTGGGAAATCAATCCATTCCGGGTGTCCCCATTCATTTCCCATGAAATTCAAGTAACCGTCAGCCGCCGTACCTATCGTGACCAAACGAATCATCTTGTGAAGCGCTATCCCCCGATCAATAATCACATTCTTGTCAAACACGCTCATCGACGTGTAGATTGCCTTATCCACCAAGCGGAAAAATATGGTTTTATCACCCACTAACGCTTGATCGTGACTCTCCGCGTAACTGATCGTGTGTTCCTCCTCCCGCTTGTTCGTCAGCTCGTAGAACAGATCACCCACATGCCACTCTTCATCCCGTTTATCTTTCAACAACTTGATCCAGTAATCCGGAGTTCCCATGTTCATCCGGTAGTCGAAACCTATCCCCCCGTCTTCGATAGGAGAAGCCACTCCGGGCATCCCGCTCACATCCTCAGCAATCGTGATCGCTTCCGGATCAACCTGATGAATCACCCGGTTAGCCAGCGATAAATAAGTAATCGCATTTTCGTCTTGATTTCCGTCGTAATACAAGCTGTATTCCGTGAAATCCTTGTTAATCCCGTGATCCCAGTACAACATACTCGTGATCCCGTCAAAACGATAACCGTCAAAACGAAATTCCTCTAACCAATACTTACAATTGGACAACAAAAAGTTCAACACTTCATGTTTCCCGTAATCAAAACACCGAGAATCCCACAAAGAATGATACCCTCTCTCCCCGGGATAAAAATACTGGTCATAACAACCATCAAAACGGCTTAATCCCTCTTCCTCGTTATTTACCGAATGAGAATGAACAATATCCATAATCACCCGAATCCCCATGCCGTGAGCCGCATCGATCAACGCTTTCAATTCCTCGGGAGTCCCGAACCGGGAACTCACGGCAAAGAAATTAGCTACCTGATAACCAAAGGAACCATAATACGGGTGTTCCTGCACGGCCATCAGTTGTATCGTATTATACCCCAGATCCACGATCCGAGGCAACACGAACAACCGGAATTCGGTAAAAGTCGATACTCTCCGATGCTCCGTGGCCATTCCGATATGAGCCTCGTAAATCAATGGATTCTCGGCCCGTTTCGGACGATCATGTCGCATCTGGTAAGGATTTTGCGGATCCCATACCTGCGCACTATATATTTTCGTGTATTCATCCTGTATAACCCGTCGCACGTGAGAAGGCAAACGCTCGCCGCTTCCCCCGTCCCATTCCACGAGCAAACGGTAAAGCATCTCGTGGACCAACACCTCTCGGGGTAACTTGATCTCCCAATTACCATCTCCCGCTTTCGTTAACGCGTAATCGGGATGCTTCCGCCAGTCATTAAATTCTCCTAATAAATAAATAGCCGTGGCATTCGGAGCCCATTCCCGAAAAATCCATCCGTCAATCGTTCGATGCAACCCATAATATAAATAAGAATTACACGAATCGGCCAAACGAGTCGCCCGATAGGTAAATTCCCGCTCCATCGCCAACATTTGCCGGTGCCTTCTTTCGATAATCCCCGCGAATGGCTTTAATAATTTATCTTCTTCTACGAGTTTTAGCATCATATATTAATTTTATTTCATTTGTTTTGTAATAATATAATTTTCCTTCAAATGAACAGTTTTTTTATTACGTTCCGGTTATAATACTATTACTAATCAGTTACGTAGAATCACGGCTTTTGTTCTATTTACAGGTCTAAAAATCTTCTCCTTTCTTGAAACGACCCGTGTAGTTTTAGTCGTATATGACTACATTATATTGATCTACAATATACAACTTTCGAACCACAATCCATACTTTTTCACCATAAATTTGTTAAACACATGAAAATAAAACAGATTTTCATTTATTTGAAAAATTCTTACCTTTGCCAACCTAAAATAAACGGATCATGAGCAAGATATTAGTCAACACGGCATATTTTCCCCCGGTTCAATACTTTTCCAAAATAAAGGAATGTTCGGAAATACTCATTGAACAATATGAAAGCTATGGAAAACAGAGTTATCGAAACCGTTGCGACATCATGACAGCCAATGGTATCATGACGTTATCCGTCCCCGTCGTCAAAGGTGCCTCCATAAAAATATTAACTAAGGACGTACAAATCGACTATTCCACGAATTGGCAAAAACTTCATTTCAAGGGAATCGAGTCTGCCTATAAAAATTCACCTTATTACGATTATTATATAGACAATTTTATCCGGTTCTTCGAGCGCAAAGAAAAATTTCTATTAGATTTTAATACCAAAATACTGAAAGAACTGATGGATAACCTACAACTCCAACATCCCGTTAAACTCACAGAAGACTACTACCCGGTTTACGATACTCACACTGACCTGAGAGATGTCATCCACCCGAAACCTTCCCGCCGACGCATGGAAGACACGTTCATTGCGAAACCCTATCATCAAACCTTTGCCGAAAGATTTCCTTTCGCCCCGAATCTCAGCATCCTCGATCTCCTCTTCAACACGGGCCCGGAAAGCCAAAACTATTTATAATTTTAATTTTAGATTGAGCTATTTACTTTGAGAATTAGTGTATGGTGCAAACTTGCTAACCTGTAACTTTTAATTCGCTTTGCGAATTAAAAAAACTGTTTCAGCACTTTCAACGTGTGAGTATATCGTTTCATTTCTTCATTGAATATACCGTGATGATCTATTTTATCCACCCGTACTTTCCCCGAAGCATGAATAATACGTCCCTGCTCCCACAAGATTCCCACGTGCGTGATTGCTCCCGAATTATCCCCGAAGAAAGCCAAGTCTCCGGATTGAGCCTCTTCCAAAAAGGATAAAGTTTGTCCCTCGGCAACCTGTTGCTCGATGTACCTCGGTAATGCCATTCCCGCCAAACGATATACCATTTGTACCAGAGCGGCACTATCCACCCCATTCGGCGTTCGTCCTCCCCAACGGTAAGGTGCATTATAAAACATCAAAGCGTATTGTATCAATAATTCCCGCAAGCTTTCAATCCCGACTTCCCGCAAGAAACCTCTCACAACATATTCCTCTTCCCCGATCATCAACTTTTTCGCGTAAGCGTCATAAAAAGGTAACACGCTACCCGCCACGATCATTTTATTTTCCCAATCTCCCTTTTTGACAACCAAATTAAATACCTCACTCATAATCAACTGGTCGGAAGCCCGATATCTCTCAACAAACTCCGTCCCCACCTCTTTGTACGATTTCCGGTCTATCCACCCACAACTACCATCGTGTAACAATCGGATATTAAGCCACTTATCCTCAAACTCCAACACCTCGTATACCTCCCCGAACAACAACTGAGAAACCATTTCGCTCCGCCCCGATTTTTCCCGTCGCATGGGGATAATACTTGAATCCGCTATACCAAAAGTCATACAATACAAAATTGAAAATTGAAAGTTACGAAAATAGACTTTTTTTATCTAACTTGCAATCGAATCCAATGATTAAAATTTAATCTGATTATGAAGAAGTTAGTCGTTTTAACAGGAGCAGGTATGAGTGCCGAAAGCGGAATTCGTACTTTCAGGGACAGTGATGGCCTGTGGGAAGAATACAACGTGATGGATGTTTGCACCCCGGAAGCGTGGCAACGTGACCCGGAACTGGTGAACCGTTTTTACAACGAACGCAGAAAGCAACTCTACGATGCAAAACCCAATGCCGGACACGACGGACTTGCCGACCTCGAAAAAGATTTTGATGTCCGGATTATCACGCAAAACATTGACGATCTGCACGAACGCGCCGGAAGCACGAAAGTCTTACACTTGCACGGAGAACTAAAAAAAGTGAGAAGCAGCAAGAATCCGAACCTGATATATGATCTCGACGGCTGGGAATTGAAATTAGGAACCAAAGCAGGAGACGGTTCCATCCTACGCCCCCATATCGTGTGGTTCGGAGAATCCGTTCCCAATATCGAACCGGCCATTGAACTCGTTCAACAAGCCGATATCCTTGTTATCATCGGAACTTCTTTAGCCGTGTATCCTGCAGCCAGCTTGCTTCACTACGCTCCTGCCAGTTGCCGCATCCTGTTAATCGATCCGAAAATACCGGAAAGCGTCAAGAACAGCAAAATCGAATTCATTGAAAAAGGAGCCTCCGAAGGCGTCAAAATCCTAAAAGAAAAACTGAAAAATAAATAAATTCAGTGATTTCCGATTAAACGATTCTGTGATTCTAAATCTCCTAATCGGAAATCATGAAATCACTTAACAGATCAGATCTAAAATCATAAATCTAAAATCTAAAATTAATTTATGTCTCGTGGTAAAAAGCCCTTGTTAGAAAACATTGAAATCAAAAAAATAGCAGCCGAAGGAAAATCGATCGCTTACGTGGACGAAAAGGTTCTATTCGTACCCAACACCGTCCCCGGTGACATTGTCGATGTGCAAGTCACCCGAAAACGTAAAAGCTTCTTGGAAGGTTTTATCGTCAACGTACGTAAGTATTCTGATATCCGAACAGAACCCTTCTGTACCCATTTCGGAGTGTGCGGCGGATGCAAATGGCAAAACCTGCCCTATCAACTGCAAACTGAATTCAAGCAACAGGAAGTCGTCGACAACCTGCAAAGAATCGGGAAAGTAGAACTACAAAACGTTGCCCCGATCATCGGTTCTCCCAAGACTACCTATTACAGGAATAAACTCGAATATACCTTCTGTAACAAACGCTTTCTTACCCGGGAAGAGATTGCGGAAGGACAAGACATAAACAGAACACCCGCCGTGGGATTCCATGTTCCGGGACTATTCGACAAAGTCATTGACATCGAGAAATGTTACTTGCAGGCAGAACCCTCCAATGCCGTTCGCAATTTTATCCGGGATTACGCGATCGTCCATGAATTAAGCTTTTACGATATCCGGGAACAAGCCGGATTCTTACGCACCCTGATCATTCGCACCTCTTCCACAGGAGAAGTCATGGTTATCGTCACGTTCGGCGAGGAAAACCGGGAAGCAAGAGAAGGACTATTACATGCCCTCGTGCAACGCTTCCCAGAAATCACCTCTCTGATGTATGTTATCAACGAAAAAATGAACGACACCATCACCGATCAGGAAGTCATCTGCTTTCACGGAAACGATCACATTTTCGAGCAAATGGAAGATTTAAAATTCAAGATCGGACCTAAATCTTTCTACCAGACCAACTCCGAACAAGCCTATAACTTGTATTCTAAAACGAGAGAACTGGCTGGACTCACGGGGAAAGAGATCGTGTATGATCTCTACACGGGAACGGGAACCATCGCAAATTTCGTGGCTCGCAACGCTCAAAAAGTCATCGGTATCGAATACGTGCCGGAAGCGATCGAAGATGCCAAAGTCAATTCCGCCCTGAACGGGATCGACAACACGTTATTTTATGCCGGAGACATGAAAGACGTCCTGAACGAAGAATTCATCCGACATCACGGCCACCCGGATGTAATCATCACCGATCCCCCACGTGCCGGAATGCATAAAGATGTCGTTGACACCATCCTAAAAGCCGCTCCCAACCGCATTGTGTACGTAAGTTGCAACTCCGCTACTCAGGCCCGGGACTTGAGCATCATGGACACCGACTACCAAGTCATGGCTGTTCAAGCCGTAGATATGTTCCCTCACACGCATCACGTGGAAAACATCGTCCTGTTGCAACACAGAAAAAAATAGAAATTCCTGACATAAAAAAACGAGATCCCAGAGGGTCTCGTTTTTTTATTCGTTAAAAATATCTATCCGTGAAATAACTTCACTTATTTCCGAGGATGCAAATACCAATCCGAATCTTCTTTACCATTCGTCTTCACCCAATTCAAAAAAGAGGGATAAAAAATATCGATACGTTTACTCTCCCTCAGAGGATCACAGAATGGTACTATAAAAGTATTCATAACTTCATCACTTTCAAAGACAAGGTTTATAGCGAACGGCATTTGTTGTCCATCCTCATCGTACGTGATATAATAAAGATTCTTATTCGGATCTGATTTATCATGTCCGTGTCCCAGATTCCCGTGATCCAACCTTTCAGTCGGACGCATATTCGTCAAATGCACCTCTTTATCATCAGAGGTCGTCGTGATAAAAGGATTATAGGGAGGTAACGTAAAGTCATCTTTAGCAATTCTACGTCCTGTATATTTAGTCGTAACCGTAAAAGACCCCTTCTCTTCTTGATTTGCATAGTCCAGCACTTTATTAGCCAACCGGATAGTAGCCTTATCCAATGTCTGATCAACAAAAGCTCCTCCATCCCCACCTAAAGAAGATGAAAACGTTACATTGACTTCACTTCGCATGGCATCCAATTGATAGGCAAAACTATTATTATAAGCAGCCCCCGACCACAAGATCGTATAGACATCCTCTGTCTGAATCACCTCATTCTTCTGATTATACCCAACGGTTGACACGTATTTTACAACCACATCATTCATATCAAAATCTCCCCGATACGGCCAAATATCCTCAAAAGTCAATATTCCCCGATAAGTCACCTTAGCCACAACCTCCGAATCATCCGGTTCTTCCGGTTTTACATCAGGAATATCCGGAGTAATCGCATCTATCGGATTCGACTTAATATAAAATACAACATCATTATAATCATAATCCCCATTCCAATCTTCAAAACCAAATAATACTTTATCCCCACTTCTAAACAACGCCACGTGTTCTCTTTTATCACCATTCAGCACTTTATCCGAATAAAAATGTTTTTTCTGAGTATTTATTCCACCACTTCCATTCACACAAGATTCATAACCATTATTATATATTACCCAACCAATAGATGTACCCTCAGGAAACTCTTCACCCATATCCATTCCATCTTTCCAATAATGTAACCGAACGCCTTCCCCTCTCTGTAAAGCGCCATTATTTCCTTTAGGATAACGCCCATGATTTTTCAATACTTTAGAATTCGGGAATGCTATTATAATATCTTTTATATCCGCCACGCTCTTTGGAGAATTGCCCGTCTCGTAACAATAATAAGCCAAAGTATTATTAGCAGAAGTATTTTCATCAATCAGAAAAAGATCTATATTCGCTTTTTTAGTTACATGAATATTACCATTCTTTATTAAATTCGGTTTAACACCTCCTCCTTCCGGTACAGCTTGATTAATCAAATTCAATATATCTTTCGAAACCTTGATATTGTCCCCAATTTTCACATAATCCGGACGCCCGTAAAGATCGTAAATTACCCCATTTAGAGCATACTCCCCTTTCGTATTTTTCCAATATCCCAAACGTTGTAATCCCCCCGTTTCATTATACACAGCATCTTTATAATCCTCATTCCCCGCACGGGCAAGTAAAGACCTTGCCCCGGAAACTTCATCGGGATACATCGTTTCGGACAAAACCCCATCACGAATCTCGGCAACCAATACACGGGGAACTCCAGCATAAGGACTATAAATGTATAAATACTGTGCTGTTGCAGGTACCACAATCTTATGACTATAACTTCCTTTCTCATCCGTAAACCCCACATCCACGGGATTCAAATCTCTTTTTACCACTTGTCCGTCTGCATCCAACAGTTCCGGATCTTGCGTGTATACCTCAAAATACACCTTATATCCCTCCGGGACATCATAATTTACATTCAACGTGTAGGACTCCCTTGTCGAGAAGTCAAACACGGGACCATCATTCACAGGCCCCTCCGGACTATAAACATCCTTCTTCGAGCAACCTGTCATCGCCAGTAAAATTATTGCCCAAGCAACACTCCCCAGCATTTTCAGCTTTTTACATACACCTGTATTCATAACAATTCAAATTTCACGCCAATATTTATACAAAGGTATGACATAAATTTCAAAAGTCATGCTACATAGATGCATTTTATCAAAACAAATATAAATTTAGATAAAACCATATAGATACCATTGGAATAATTATTCCAACACTTAACATACCGCCTTACCAAACATATCCACAATCTAGGGGCATATTTACGAAACCGATACTCATTAGAACATTTTATCGTCCAAAATTCGCAGAAGTTCCATATTAAAAAAGTGAGAATTAATCTCACTTTTCCACTTAAATCTTGATTTTCAGTTTCTGCCCCGGCTTCAAATTCTTTGCCGTCCGATCCGTCAATCCATTCCATTTCATGATATCACGATTAGACACTCCCGGGTATTTCTTAGCAATCGTCCAAAGATTCTCTCCACTTCTGATCGTGTGATACTGGAATTCGCCTTCGGCAAGAGGTTCAGTCTCCACCTCTGCATTAGCCGCAACACCAGCATATTTGGCATTTACCCTGGACTGATAGTAATCTACCTTATTTTGCGGCACGTAAACCGTGATCTTCTGACCTATATTAATACGATCCTTGGTCATCCCATTCCAATATTTCAAATCCGACAGGCGCACGTTAAACTTTTCCGCAATTTTCCCGATCACATCCCCACTCTTCACCGTGTAAACCAACTTGGCTTTATTACTCGGAGCTGCGTGGGCATGAGCGTATTTCTTGAAACGAGTCTTCGGGTCGGCCGTACGATCACTGTCATTAAAATAATAATTCCGATTATAAGCAAAAATAGTATCCTGCTTATCAATAAACTCGCCCACGTGATTGTAAGGCATTTGCAGGGCATAACACTTCCCAAAACCGGCAGGCACGATATCCGAGCGATATTGCGGGTTCAAATCCCGGATTTGTTCCACGGAAATATCCATCAATTTGGCGATCTGCTCGAAATGCAACGCATCCGAAATCATAATCGTATCGCACATCGTCGGCAACTCATTTTCCAACGGATAAATATTATGCTCCTTGTGATAATTAAACGTATACATGGCCGCAATAAAAGCCGGAACATAACCGCGGGTTTCCTTGGGTAAATGGAAATAAATATCCCAGTAATTCTTCTTGCTTCCGGAACGCCGGATAGCCTTATTCACGTTACCCGGCCCACAATTATAAGCCGCAATAACCAAAATCCAATCCTCGTATATCTTATACAAATCTTTCAGAAAACAAACGGCAGCCTCAGTGGATTTCACCGGATCACGACGTTCGTCGATAAAAGAATTAATCTCCAACTTGTACATCTTTCCTGTCCCGTACATAAATTGCCAAAGACCGCAAGCCCCCGCACGAGAAAATGCACGGGGATTCAAGGCACTCTCGATCACGGGCAGGAATTTCAACTCCTGCGGCAAACCTTCCCGATCCAGAATCGCTTCAAATATGGGGAAATAATAAGTACTCAACCCCAACATTGTCCCTACCTGAGCACGTCGTCTCACGGTGTATAGTTCGATATAATTCCGTACGATATCATTATACGAAAGCTTGATAGCCGAATTCAGGGTATCCAAACGATTTAAATAAACAGAGTCAGGCACAGCCGGTCCGGTAACCATTTCGGTAAGATACACGGAATCCACGTAATTCCCAGTTTCCAGCTTCGTCACGTACCATTTATTATACAACTCATCCAACCGTTCGATAAACGCTCCAGGGATAGAATCAGTCAACAACACCGGGGCTCCTAAATTTAAACGAGGATCACCAATTCTCACTTTCAAAGAATCACGATCACTCTCCCCATATACCATGTTAGAACATAAAATCACACATAACCATAAAAACACAAAACGCATGCTTCTTCCTTTAAAAATTAAAAGTTAATGTCAAACCCACGGTTCCGCCACTCACGGGCGTAAATCCGGTTGAAGGACGAAGATTAAGTGACAAATCTTCGTTAATCTCGAAATCGTAGAAGTGGGCAAATACCGTGGCGTCAATAATCTGAATCACGTATATAGCACCCGAAACAATATACAACAAGTCACGATTTCGTTTATAATTATCTTTTTTAGTCTTTAACTGTTCCTGTAAACGCTTCCGCATTTCCGGCTGAAAATTCTCTGCTGTCTTACCGGGCAACATCAATTTATCCCAACTTGCATTCGACGGATAAGGAGTGTCCGGATTAGCCTCCAGATCATTCAAGTAACCCGTGTAATCCACGAAAGCTGTTCGGTATTTCTTATAATATTTCATATTCCATGACAAACCGTAAACCGTGGCCCCGACCCCTCCATACAAAATTGGCAATTTCCACCACTGTCCGTTATAAATCTGTCCTGATCCCGGCAGGATCATGGCCATAATCGTTGCCCGATGCGGTGAATGAGGTTTTTTATTCTTTTTCCTCAACACCGATTTGGCTAACGCTTCTTCCTTTCCCGTGAATGTCAAAGAATCCGTCGCAATCAGCGTATCTCGTATAATTGTAGGGAAATCTGAACGATATTCCGATGCCGTCACTCCCGTACAAAACAATAAAACCGGGATAATCAAAACTATTTTCTCTAAAATCCTGCTCACTATAAAGTTTATTTCTTATCCATCTTATCCAGCAATTCCACAATACGTTCCAGCTCGCTATCTGATTTAAATGCAATCACGATCTTTCCCCGCCCTTTCTCGTTACGCTTCAAGTCAACCTTCGTGTCAAAATAACGGGACAGATGAGTCTGTAATTCCATGTAATCTCCAATAGGTTGCCGTTTTCGCTCGGCCTTCTTTACTTTCATCTCCTCGGGTTTCATCAACTCGCGAACAATCTCCTCTACTTTCCGCACCGAGAAATCGTATTTCATGATCTGTTCGAAAACCATGTACTGAGTTTCCTGATCTTCTATATTAATAATAGCACGGGCATGTCCCATACTGATTTTCCGTTCCTTGATCGCTAACTGAATTGGTGCTGGCAAGCGCAACAATCGCAAATAATTGGAAATAGTCGTCCGTTTCTTACCCACTCGTTCGCTCAGCGCATCCTGCGTGAGGTTACACTCATCAATCAACCGCTCGTACGAAATAGCAATCTCAATAGCATTCAAGTCCTCCCGCTGGATGTTTTCAATCAATGCCAATTCCAGCACAGACTCTTCTTCCACCTTACGAATATAAGCGGGTATCGTTTCCAATCCGGCCAACTTCGAAGCCCGGAACCGACGCTCCCCGGCAACAATCTCGTACTTCCCGTCCTCCACTTCTCTTACGGTGATCGGTTGCACGATACCGATAGCCTTGATAGAAGACGCTAACTCCTGTAATGCCTCTTCGTCAAAAACAGTCCTCGGCTGGTTTGGATTGGGACGAATATCACTCAACTTCAACTCTTCCTGCAATGCCGACGAAGCCCCGCCTCTCGGTTTCGCTTCCTCTGCCGCATCCGACAACAAAGCCCCCAAGCCCTTACCTAATGCACTCTTTTTCGCCATAAAACCCTTTCAATTTTAGATTTTAAATTTTAAATTTTAAATTGAAGAATCCGGAGATTTCAGATTTAGTGATTTCCGATTAGGCGATTCCCCCCGCCTCTCTCTTCCTTTATAAT
>OGIE01003037.1_pt1 | contig 19053 bp, 18 predicted proteins | sample 1571581 | NCBI WGS metagenome assembly OGIE01 (sample SAMEA2582021, study PRJEB24529) | metagenome | biome: Human gut stool | place: China | collected 2011
GTCGTGCAGTTCCTTGTAGATATTCTGCAGTGATGGTGGAATATCCTTCTGAGACGGAAGCACAGAAAATGACAATCCATGTGCCTGATTGACATTGTGGTACGGATCCTGCCCGAGGATGAGTACCTTCACCTTGTCAAGTGGTGTAAAATGCATGGCATTAAATATGTCATCTGCCGGAGGATATACCACATGTGTGGCATATTCATCTCTCACAAAATTGTACAAATCCCTGTAATACGGTTTTTTAAACTCGGCTCCCACAGCCTTTGCCCACTCGCCGTCAAGCATACTCATAATCTTTATCTCCCGCCTATCTTCTGACTGACACACCTTTATCTGCCAGATAATTCTTTAAATCCATAATTTCAAGCTCCTTGTAATGAAAAAGTGAAGCTGCAAGCGCTGCGTCCGCCTTTCCTTCTGTCAGAGCCTCGTAAAAATGCTCCTTTGTGCCTGCTCCGCCCGATGCTATAACCGGAACCGAAACATTATCGGCAATAAGCCTTGTAAGCTCGATATCGTAGCCATCCTTTGTGCCGTCACAGTCCATGCTTGTAAGAAGTATCTCTCCTGCTCCAAGCTGATTTGCCTTAACAGCCCACTCAATGGCATCAAGACCTGTATCTATGCGGCCTCCGTTCTTGTATACATTCCAGCCGCTTCCGTCAGCACGACGTCTTGCATCGATTGCCACAACCACACACTGACTGCCAAACTTGTCAGCAGCATCGCTGATAAGCCTCGGTGTGTTTATGGCACTTGAATTTATAGAAATCTTGTCCGCTCCCTCTCTAAGCAGTGCCTTAAAATCATCGACTGTTCTGATGCCGCCGCCCACAGTGAACGGTATAAAAACCTTTTCAGCAACCTTTCTGACCATATCCACAACAGTATTTCTGTTGTCGCTTGACGCTGTTATATCCAGAAAAACCACCTCATCTGCGCCTGCCTTATCGTAAGCAGCTGCAATCTCAACCGGGTCACCTGCATCTCTTAAATTGACAAAATTTATGCCCTTCACAACACGTCCGTTATTCACATCCAGACATGGGATTATTCTCTTCGTAAACATATTATGCCTCCCCTATCCCTGCAAAATTCTTAAGTATCGAAAGTCCGACTGTGCTGCTTTTTTCCGGATGGAACTGGCAGGCGAACACGTTATTTTTCTCTACGGACGCATGAATGTGTGTACTGTACTCTGTCGTTGCTGTGACAATTGCTTCATCAGTGGCTTTCAGATAGTACGAATGCACAAAATATACATACGGATGCTCTGAAAGACCTTTAAACAACCTTCCATTGTTCTGTAAATCAAGTGAATTCCAGCCTATGTGAGGTATTTTAAGTCCTTCCTTATCAGGTATGCGAAGTATCTGTCCTTCAAGCACATGAAGCCCCTCAATGCCCTGACTCTCATCGCTTCCCTCAAATAATAGCTGAAGACCCAGGCATATGCCAAGAAATGGCTTGTCCATGTCACAAACCTCGTGAATCACCTTGTCCAGCTCGTATTTTTTAAGCGAATCCATTGCATCTCCAAAAGCTCCTACTCCGGGAAGTATTACCTTATCGGCATTTAAAATCTCATGCCTGTCTCTGGTCACAATACTCTCCTCGCCTATAGCTGTAAGAGCCTTTTGTACGCTTCGCAGGTTGCCTGCTCCATAGTCAATGATTGCTATCATATCATTTTGTCTCCTCTTTAATGCCTAATTCATTTAATTTCTGTGTCAGTGCCAGTGTATAGTCATCTCTATCATCTATATTATATAGAGCAATGGCATCATCATATGATAAGCCATACTGACTGCTCAGGGTATCAGAAATAATGTTTTTTAGCTGTTCAAGCTGCAGCTCACATCCGTATTCCTTTGCGTTTTCTGCATTTACAGCACATCGGCCAGCCGCACATACTAAGGAATCCGCTGCCATGGTTACATATCCTGAATCACTAAAGCTCTTATATGCATCATATTTGCCTGATACTGATGCAAGCACCGACAGCTTATTGTACAACTGCTTATCTTCACCCGAAAGCTTCAGGCCACTCAGCCTGCTGTATGCCTTTGTATACAGCTCTATTGAATCAGCTTTATTCTGACCTATATCAGCTATTGCCTGATTGTATGTATTCTGAGCATCAGTCACTTTGGAGTTGTTTCCGAGCAAAAAGGTGCATATGAGAACAAACACAACTATCGACATAACAAATACCCAGATCACTATAACAGGTCCCTTAGGAAGCTTAGGTCCCTTCTCCCATCCAATGCGCTCCTTCTTTTCCTTTGGAGCCTTTGGCTTTTTTTCTTTTTTAGCTTTTTTAGGTTTCTTTTCTTTTTTAGGCTTTTTGCCCTTCTTTGGCTTATCCGATGCTTTGTTTGGTTCTCCGTCAGCATCCAGCGCTTCAAGTATCTGCTTATTCTCATCCGAGAGCATCTGTGCGTCAGTTTCTGTGCCATCCGCCATGCCCTGTGTATCTGTAACGTCATCTGACTGTGGCTCTTTTGTAAAAAATGATATTATTTTTTTAAAAAGGCTCTTTTTTTCCGTACCTTGCGCATCAAGCTCTCCATCAGTCGTCTCATGTGCCTTCATCTGACGGCTTGCATAATCATCTATATCATTCCCTGTCTCACCGGTTTTTCCTTCAAGCAGATCACCGATATTATCCAGGCCATCACTATCAAGTATGTCAAGTACATCCTTTGATGCATTTCCTGCCAGGTCCGGCTCTCCTATTTCTTCAACCATCTGAGGTTCATTTGTTATTATACTCTCCGGAGTCTCCTCCTGTTTGGGATTCTCAGCCATTTCCGGCATGTTTGCATCCATCATCTCTTTCCCAGAATCTGCCGGTGTAAAATTAAATACCGCATCGCTTAGATTATCGTCTGCTTTGTTTTCCTGTTTATCTCCCTGAGTCTCCTGTTCCTTCGTCCTGCGGTCAAACTCAGTGAGCATATCATCAAGTGAAGCATCCTTGTCATCAGGAGCCGGAGTCTGTACATTAAGAGCCTGACCCTTGGCCTGCTCATTTTCCCTCTCAAGTTCCTTTTCAAAGTTCGACAGATACTCATCATATGTCTCATTTTCAAGCTCGTCCTCAAACTTTTTGAGGAATTCATCCTGATCAGCCCCAGACATCTTCGTATCTGTATCCTGCAGTTTGTTCATTGAATCCAGCAAATTGTCCAGATAGTTTTCTGTCGATTTATCGCTCATTAGTATTCTCCATCTATAATCCATTAAAGGGTGCAGCTAAACAAGCCACACCCCCTTGTATCTAAATATATTATGCTTTATCAATCAGCTTGTCAATCGCCTCTACAAGCTTTCCGATTTCAGGCTTTGTAAGCTGTGCGTCTGCTCCAAGCTGTTCACCCTTTTTCCTCATCTCTTCATTTACCAGTGAAGAGAATATGATAACCGGTATATCTCTAAGCTCTGCATCTGATTTTACAAGCTTTGTGAGTCTGTGTCCATCCATGAGCGGCATCTCAATATCAGTTATAATGCAGTCAAGATGCTTTGTAATATCGCCCTTTGCCTGCATAGCCTTTATCACATCCCAGGCCTCCTGACCATTCTCTTCCACTATGAGATTGGTATATCCCGACTTCTTAAGGCACTCGGTGATGAGCTTTGACAATAAAGCCGAATCCTCTGCGATAAGAATTGTAGCATCACTCCTATCTCTTGCCTCCATCTCATCGATATCATTAACCCTAAGTCCTGTCTGCGGACTAATAGAAGCAACTATAGCCTCAAAATCAAGGATAACTATAAGCCTGTCATCCATTTTGATAACACCGGTAGCAGTGCTGCCATGCTCGCCCGTCAGTGTCTCGTCCGGCTTTATGATATTCTCCCACGATACACGGTGTATACCGATAACCTGATCTACATGAAATGCCACATTGAGTTTGTTAAAATTCGTAATGATAAATAAGCCCTTTTCATCCGTCTGTGGCAGATTAAGACTATTCTTTAAATTGATAACCGTAATCATTGTGTCACGTGGCATAAATATTCCCTCAACACTCGGATGAGTATTCGGAACAGGAGTGACCGGCATATATTGCAAAATCTCTCTGATCTTTGCGACATTGATTCCGTAGTGATTGTCTCCCAACGTGAATTCAAGCACTTCAAGCTCGTTTGTTCCTGACTCCAATAATATGTTCGTATCCATAATACAACCTCCGCCTCTTAGTAATCTAAGTATATCATATGTTTTATAATTCAATCAAACTTTTTTCGTTATCTTTTATAACCGACATCTTAATATTGTCACATGCTGTACCCTGAGGTATCTTGAAAAGCAGCACCACATCAACCGCATCGTGCGCCTTTACGGTTCCCTGAAAAGTATTAAGGGAATATGTAAGGAATGTGCCCTCAGCCGTGTATTCCTTTCCATCGGGGAAAGTGGCTTTATATGTCCTGGCATTGCCAAACATATCAACATTTATATCCTCGCCTGTCGGATTTTTAAGGGTGAATTTCATAACCGCAAAAGTATTACCGCTTCCTGCCGTCATAGAATAGTATGAGCCCTCATTGTACACATCTGACTCGTTTACTCCATCATATGTAATTTCAAGGCTGCCGTAGCCTGTTGCCTCGGCAAGTGACACCTTCTTTTCCTGCGTGGCAGAAGGCTCTTTCTGCGAATTACTGCTCTTATCATTTCCGGCTTCAGATGTCTTATTATCCTGCGAAAGTGAATTATCAGGTGACGCCTCGTCCACTTTCTCAGTGTCCTCAGCATCCTCCATATCCCCACGATTCTCCGTAGCGTTAGTCATGCCATCCTGCTGGTATATATTGTGTTTTGCAACAACATATGCTGAATAATTAGCGATAAGGCTTTGTTCCGCATCAGTCATATCATATAATTTTGTTCCGCAGCCTGTCAACGTTATAATTGCTGTAAATGCCACAGCTGCCATTTTTATATTTCTTCCCATCATTGCAATAAACCCATTCTTATTCTATGACTTTTATCCTAATAATACATATAGTAACACATTTATTGATTGTTTGCAATAAATAACTCAAGTTCAAACCAGAATTCTACACCATCCTTGTGATTTATGACACCATACCCTCTGTGATGCAGTTCCATAATGGCCTTTACTATAGACAGTCCTATGCCGCTTCCGCCATATTCCCTTGTTCTGGCCTTGTCCACCTTATAGAACTTATTCCATATATTGTCTATATCCGTTTCCGGTATAGGCTCTCCCGTGTTAAACACACTGACCCTCACGTGATCGCTGTACATGCTGTATGATACGGTAATAGTACCACCTCTTGTGCAGTGATTTATCGCATTGCTGATATAGTTTGTCACAACCTCTTCAATCTTGTATATATCACCGCTCACATATACGGAATCGGTGCGGTCAAACTCAATTGCAGCCTCATTTTTCTGTGCCAGAAGCTTAGATGAGTCTATAACCCCTCTGACAAGCGGTGTCAGATCAAACCTTGTCATCTCAAGCACATCGCTGCCATCCTCCAGATGATTGAGAGATAAAAGCTTCATAACCATACGGTTCATCTTGTCAGTCTCGTCCATGATGACATCACAGTAGAAGTTACGGCTCTCATCATCGTCATTTACGACCTCCTTGAGCCCCTCAGCATAGCCTGAGATCAGAGCAAGCGGAGTTTTTAACTCATGTGACACATTTGACAAAAACTCCTTTCTCATCTCATCAATCTCCTCTTTTTTCTTTATATCACGCTGTAATTCATTGTTTGCCACCTTTAGTCTTGTAATCTTTTTTCTAATTGCCCAAAATCTGAAAGTTCATAAAATGTACTTCGCATCAAAATCAAGCTTCGCCATCCTTGTCGACAGCTCAGTCATATTTCTTATCGGCCTGGTCATGTTGCGAGCAACAATATATGCCATAAACACTCCCACAACAATAGCAGCCACTCCACCTATTGCAAAAAAGCGGTTCGATATGGACACGCTCTCCTTAATGCTCTCAAGCGGTGTCTTCATGTATACAAAGTTACCGTCAATCAGTCTGTTATTTATGATAATATACTCTGTCCCCAGCCTTTTATCCTTCTGCCTTGTCATATTCAGGTTGTTGTAGTCTGCCGAATACGACGACATGCTTGCCTCCAAAAGCAGCTGGAATATTTCCTGATTGTCAGTGGTTCCCTCAATTATGACCTTACCGTATTTATTGAACACAACCGCATCTATATTGGCGCCAACGCATTTCTTTTCAAATGCTACAGCAAACGTATCATCTGAAAGTTTGTCATTTTTTGCAGCCAAGTCCACCATTTTGTATACAGCAAGCATCTCTTTTTCCTTGTTAAATACATAATACTTTTCCAGCAGTGTGTTATTAGCCATCCAGAACACGCCTACTATCAGAAGTACAATGAATGAAATCACAAGCGTAAGCTGCGTGGATAGCGTTTTTTTCTTCTTCATGATGACACCTCTTATCCCGAATCCATTAGTCCTAAGCTTAGCACTTACTGTATCTCGAACTTATATCCCACACCCCAGACAGTCTTTATAAAGTCGCCTTTAGCGCCCATCTTGCTTCTTAATTTCTTCACATGTGTATCAATAGTCCTCGCATCGCCAAAATAATCATAGCTCCACACACTGTCAAGTATGCGCTCCCTGGTAAGCGCAATTCCCTGATTGTTCATAAAGTAATCCAAAAGCTCAAATTCCTTTACCGAAAGTTCAATATTCCTGCCATCAATAGCTACAGTGTGTGCCGTCTTATCCATGACAATACCACCGGCCTCGCTTATTACTGCCTCCTTGCCCAGTTTATTCGCCCTGCGAAGGAGAGCATTTACCCTGGCCACCAGTATCTTTGGAGAAAATGGCTTTGAAATGTACTCATCAGCACCAATGTCAAAGCCGTTTAATTCATCACGCTCATCACCCTTAGCTGTAAGCATAATAATCGGCACCTTTGAAGTCTGTCTGATTTCACGGCATACCTCAAAGCCATTTATCCTTGGCATCATTATATCGAGCACCAGCAGTGCTATGTCCTTCTGCTGATAAAATATATCAAGTGCCTCCTCGCCGTCTCCGGCCTCAAGTACCTCGTACCCTTCCCTTGCAAGGAAATCATGCACGAGCTTTCTCATCCTGAGCAGCAAGTTCTTTAAGATAACTCATTTTTTCACTAGCTCCAGTGCTTTTTCCCTTTCTTCTACTGCCTTTTCCCTTTTTTCAAGCTCCTTCTGCCAGTTTTCATATTTGTCTATCAGCTCATTCTCATAGTCCACCACATACGGACTGTGTCCACTCACATATGTGATGCCAAACATAACAGCTATGGCAGCCGATAATACAATAGTAAAAAACAATGCCACATGGAACTTTTTCTTATAGCCTTCCGTCTGTTTTTTTACCTCGACAACCGCTTTTTTATCCTCAGGAATATAAATCGGACGGATATCCTCATTCTTGATATAGGGAATCGTATGCAGATATTCCTGCAGTTCAACAAGAAACGATAGCCCTACAGGAGTAAAAAAATACCCCGGCTTGTTAAGCCTTAAATACAGCTTGTATACCGTATCCGGGTCAGACATATCAGTCTGATCCTTTATATATCGTATTCCGTCACTTTCTTTTTTAGCCTGCCTTGCCTCTTCCTTTGTCTGAAACTCAAACCCATCAACTACATACATCATATTCCCTCTTTCTAATCATCGCGCTCTGCAATCTCACCCGAACGATATGCCGCAATGAGATGCTTTAGATCAGCTATCTTTTCCTTCATCTTTATTCCGACATCCGTATCTCCGACAAGTATTCTCTTATCAAGTACTTCTACAGCCTCACGCCTTGATACGATATCCCTCTCATCCCTTACTGCCGTCTCCGGTGATTCAAACGGCTCATGTGCTGTCAATGTCAGCCCATATGAATTGTAAATCAGGGTATATCCCGCGATGCCTGTCCGCCTGCGGTACGCCTTTGAAAAACCACCATCTATGACTATCTCTCTGCCGTCGCACTTCACAGGGCTTTCACCTCTTAATCTGTGCACAGGAACATGTCCGTTTATGATATGGTCTCTTTTATCATGCAAACCAAACTCCTCTAGTATACGCTGCGCACACTCAGGCTTGTTTATATAGTCATAATAAAAGTTTTTCTTTTCTATTTTCATGTCATCGTCATCTATAAAATATCTCTCAAACGTAGCCATCTTATTTCTGCCATAAAGCGGAGAATATGGTGCTGTCCATATGTACCACATGATATCGCTGCCCTTTTGTCTTTCCAGCCTGTCATCCGAGAAAAAAGCCTTTCTGACGTAAGTCTCCAGTATATCAAACAAAGCTTTGCCACTATACTCTTTACCGTAGATATTTACCTTTGCGAAGCTTCCGTCCTCCTCCATCGGGATGCATCCGTGGAAAAGCAGATTGCCATTATATACCTTGTACATGCTGCCTCTTTTAAGCAGCAGCCCAACGTGGTTTTTAAGCTTCTCGCAATGAATAAACGAGCTCCTGAGCCTCTGTATGACTTCCTCTTCCCCCTCTGTCAGCCTGTAAGGATCAGCAGGGTCAATTGTCGGAAAGCTTGTATCAAGAAGCTTATAAGTTCTGCCCTCAAGCTCTATAGTGCCCTGTTCATAATCAATATGTTCCAAAAGCAATCGTTCCTTCATGCCATACTCAGGCCACTTCTTAATGAGCTGTCCCTCCAGCTTGAAACGTATGATGGCAATGGCCTTGTGCATCTTTTTTATCAGATCACTCTCCATATTATCTGCGCCACTTGGAGCCACCTTAAACACAAATCTGGTACATGGGTCATCCTTGTAAGCCTTCAGTGCAAACGTAGCAAGCGGAAGCATATTTATACCATACCCCTCCTCGACCACATCCAGATTACCATATCTGATACTGTTCCTTACAACAGTTGCAATACATGCAGGATTTCCTGCGGCTGCCCCCATCCAGATAATATCGTGATTGCCCCACTGTATATCCAGCGAGTGATATCTGCACAGCCTGTCCATTATCAGATGTGGCCCCGCTCCCCTGTCATATATATCACCAAGCACATGCAGATGGTCAACAGCAAGTCTCTGAATAAGCTCGGAAAGCACCACTATAAACTCCTCCGCAGTGCCCAGCTCCACTGTTGTATTGATGATTGACTCGTAGTAAGCCTCCTTGTTTAACACCTCCGGCTTTTCTGTAATGAGCTCCTCTATAACATATGCATACTCCTCCGGCAAAGCTTTTCTCACCTTGGAGCGCGTATACTTTGATGAAACGGTCTTGCACACCTCTATCAGCTTATAAAGAGTCGTCTTATACCACGAATCCATATCCGGCTCGTCCTGCTTAATAAGCTCCATCTTTTCCCTTGGATAGTAGATTAATGTGGCAAGCGCAGCCTTGTCAGCCTTGTTCATCGCCAGACCAAATACATCATCTATCTTCTTTCTTACAGCCCCGGAACCATTTTTCAGCACATGGGAAAAGGCTTCATACTCACCATGCACATCAGATACAAAGTGCTCTGTGCCCTTTGGCAGGTTTAAAATAGCCTGCAGATTGATAATCTCAGATGATGCCTTGCCTATTGTCGGATACATCTCCGACAGCTGTTCCAAATAATGTAAGTGTTCTTTATCAATTGCTATATCATTCATTTATATCTAGACCTCGTAATACTGATTCATCACCTTATTTATTTCCTTTTCAAGCTTACAGCCCGTGTATACACACTTCATAATGCACTTTCTGATTGGCTCCTCAAAATTAGTACCCTCGCACTTATCCAAAACTCCCTGCAATGTAAGCTGTACAAGTATACTCTCCCCTGTCTGCGGATCTGTGGCTATGTTTTCGTACACCTTCTTGTAGTACTTATCACTCACTACCGGGTACTCAGTCAGCGCCATTTCCCGCCACTTTCTGAAACTTAGCGACATATGTTCACCTGCTCTTTTGTATATAATAAAACATTGTACCAATTAGCGGTGCTCTAATCAATGCCTCAGACACATTTATTTCAAAAAATTTTTTTGATATTTATTATAAATAAAGCTGCATTTGTTTAAATAAAAAAAGTGTAAGCTGCATTCAGCTTACACTAATTAAGTTTCAGGACACCTCCCTTTTTATATAACAAACATTCTTATTTGACAGTAATTGACGTTTCTTATATATTTATTTATGTTTCAACAATAACCATTATAGTTTATTGTGCATGTCAATACTTGACCAAATTTGGAGTTTATTTTTTTAAAAAGAAGGGAGATTAGCTCATAAATGAACCGACTTGAAATAGCAAACAACATATCGACGAATATTGAGCGCGAACGCATAAAGCTTGGTATGTCCCAGGCACAGTTTGCAAAAGCACTTGATATGTCACTCTCCACCTACAAGCGAATAGCAAACGGAGAATCCTCTCGTATAGACATCTACACCGCTTACCGGATATACAAGCTGACAGGACGGTTTTCCTGCGAACTAACAGGCTTCAATGATGATGTAATAAACCTTGCAAAGCGCATCAAAAAGCTTTCCAAAAGCCAGCGCATACTTATAGACTCGATTATAGACACTGAGCTTGCGCTGTCTGCCTACAAGGATGAAAGCAGTCATAAGGAGGATCTGATTTCCGTCCTCATCCCGACAGGCAATATGACCGACGGCATGATTTTTGACTCCTACAACGTTGAAAAGCTTGATGTTTCAAATTACAGAAAAGCCTTCGGTGATGCCCTTCACATCGGAATCCGCATCACAAGCAATCATCTACATCCTGTATATAATAAAGGCGATATACTTCTAATCAGTCGAAACCCAATCCGCGACGGCGATACCGGTATCTTTATCAACGCACAGAACAAGCGTGCATACATCAGAAAACTCCACCAGAAAACCCCATGTGAGCTCACACCAATCAACAATTACGGTGAGACCTTTTATGTCGACAGCGATAACGTTGATGATATGAGCAAATGGATAAAATTCGGACACGTGCTCTGCAAGGTGCGCTAGCAGTTTACTCTGTTATTTTAATATCATCAAAGCAGTCAAAGGTTGCAAAGTAGTCTGCCGGAGTTTCTGCTCTTCTGATGAGTTTTGCCTCTCCATTGCTTTCGAGCAGTATCTCTGCTGAGCGAAGTCGTCCGTTATAATTGTAGCCCATCGAGAAGCCGTGTGCTCCTGTATCATGGATTACCAGATAGTCTCCCATATCAATCTTCGGAAGCTGTCTGTCAATTGCAAACTTATCACAGTTCTCACAGAGTGAGCCTACCACATCATATGTATGGTCACAAGGAGCATCCTCCTTGCCGAGCACGGTGATATGATGATATGAGCCGTAAATAGCCGGTCTCATAAGGTTTGCCGCACACGCATCTACTCCTATATACTCCTTGTAGATATGCTTCTCATGGATAGCCTTTGTCACAAGACAGCCATAAGGAGCCATCATAAAACGTCCCATCTCTGTGTAAATAGCCACATCGCCCATTCCTGCCGGTACCAAAACCTCATCGTACACCTTATGTACACCGGCGCCGATAACTGATATATCGTTTGGTGTCTGATCCGGCTTATAAGCCACGCCAACTCCACCTGAAAGATTTACAAATCTAATATCGCAGCCGGTCTCATTTTTAAGCTCAACAACCAGCTCAAAAAGCTCCTTTGCAAGCTGTGGATAATACTCGTTGGTTACTGTATTGCTTGCCAGGAATGCATGCACGCCAAAGTATTTAGCGCCTTTTGACTTAAGAATTTTGAATGCCTCAAAAAGCTGTTCCTTTGTCATGCCATACTTGGAGTCTCCCGGATTGTCCATGATACCGTTTGACAGTGTGAACACTCCGCCCGGATTATATCTGCAGCTTATTGTCTCCGGAATATGTCCGATTGTTTCCTCCAAAAAATCAATATGTGTGAAATCATCGAGATTGATGATAGCACCAAGCTTGTCTGCATATGCAAATTCCTCTGCCGGTGTATCATTTGATGAAAACATGATATGCTCTCCGTCGAAGCCGCATGACTTTGCAAGCATAAGCTCTGTCATCGAAGAACAGTCAGCGCCACATCCGTACTCTCTTAAAATATTTAACAGAAATGGGTTCGGTGTAGCTTTTACAGCAAAATACTCTCTAAAGCCCGGATTCCATGCAAATGCATCCTTTACAGCCTGCGCGTTGGCACGGATGCCAGCCTCGTCATATAAATGAAATGGTGTAGGGAATTTTTTAACAATCTCCTCTACCTGTTGTTTTGTCACAAATGGTGTCTTTTTCATGTTTATCTCCTAACTTTTACATAGTAAAGTGTACCAAAACATATGCTACAACAAAATGGGTATATTTTCAAGAATTTTTATGGTATAATTTCTCATTAGGTAAATGTCTTTACTTTTTTAAGTATAGCTGATATAACTATTCAAAACTGATATAACTATTTAAATTAAGATACAATGGGAAACAGGAAAATGAACATTAAAGTACTTCAGTATATTGATAATACACAAAAAAATAATATAACTACCGGTCAGGCTGCTGTAACCGGTGATAACATTTCTTACAATAGCAGCTCCGCTGTCAATAGCACCGGTACTGATTTTGATCAGGTGCTTGACGATGCAAAAATGGCTGAAGCTGCTGTTGCCATTGACAGACTGATTGCCCAAAGTAACGGTGGCTCAGTTGATATGTCACTTGTACAGAGGTTCTTTGATCAAAATGGTATAAATATCGAGCTTTGCCGTAATACAGTTTCTCCTTCTGCCGCAGTTAATAATACAGCTGCTTATTCCGGTTCTCCAGCAATAAACAGAGGCTCTGTAAAGCTTGAAGCTTCCGGTTTGTCATGTTCTGCCGATCTTGATGCAATTTTTAATGAGGCTGCCTCAAAATACGGTGTGGATGCCAAATTTCTTAAGGCTATCGCCAAGTGCGAGTCTGACTTCTCCACAGAGTGCACAAGCCGTTCAGGTGCCATGGGTATCATGCAGCTCATGCCACAGACTGCTGCCTCACTTGGTGTCACAAACGCCTACGACCCATACCAGAATATCATGGGTGGCGCCAGGTACATAAGCGAAAAGCTCACCCAGTATAATGGTGACAAATCACTGGCCTTAGCTGCCTACAATGCAGGCTCCGGCAACGTAGCCAAATATGGCGGCATTCCACCATTTAAAGAAACTCAGAACTATGTAGCAAAGGTTATGGCATACTATAATTCATAACAAATTGTATTCTGACTCACATAAAATTATATTTTAATTCAAAGTGGCTTGACAAATGCTGATGTATATAGTAAACTTAGCAAGTTGATAGTTGCTGATGTGGCTCAGAGGTAGAGCACTTCCTTGGTAAGGAAGGGGTCACGGGTTCAATTCCCGTCATCAGCTTATTTAAAGAAAACCCAGAAACTCAAGATTTTCCAGTAAAATCAAGAGTTTCTGGGTTTTTTGTACTTCATTTTTTCAAATTTAGTTATTTTATATATTGAATGCCACAGACATAAAGCCTGTGGCATTCAATGTATATGAGGAAAAGCATATGCGACGTCAATTCTGTGCACATGAATAATTTTTAGTCGGAACTGAGTGTACCCCAACACATAGTTGAAATACAACAGCTCCTTTTGATGATATTATAGTAACACTTAATTGTGTCCTAAATATAGCCATGTGATAAATATTTTCTTAAATTTGGTAAATATTTACAAACAAACTCTTAATCCGGCAGAAATATTCTATATTTCAACAATATATTTCTCGTACGCATTGATAACAGTAGTTTCTCCCACCTTGTCAAGCCTGACAAACTGCCTGCCGTAACTCATATGAACATGTCCATGCACAAAATACCTTGGCTTATACTGCTCAATAAGCCTGTTAAACACATCAAAGCCTGTATGACATGTATCCTCACCATCATGCAGTCCCTTTGCCGGCGAATGAGTGACAAGCACATCAAAGCCGTTTTTACGTTTAAGCTTCCACCACAGCTTCTTAACACGCTTTGTCATCTCCTTCTGAGTATACTGATTTTTTCCCGGTTTATAGCGGTTTGAGCCTCCCAGGCCAAGAAACCGTACACCCTCATATTCGTAAATCTCATCCTCAATGCATATGCAGCCTTCCGGCGGCTTTACATTGTATTTGTCATCGTGATTGCCATGCACATACAAAAGAGGGACTCCAACCATCGTTGTCAGAAAGGACAGATAGCTCGGGTTTAAGTCTCCACATGATACAATAATATCAATTCCTTTAAAATCCTCTTTCTTAAAGTATTCCCAGTACATTTTCGACTCTTCATCAGCTAAGAATAGTATCTTCATTACAGTTTATTTTCCTCTACACCCTTTAGTTCAACCACCGTCTTTGCATTGTCAACAAACTCACTCATAGGCGGAATACTACCTACAACATTATCTACAAGCCAGTCCATTTTCATGATATCAGACGGTTTCATCTCGTGCTCACCTTTGTTTTTAAGCTCGCCCTTCTGATTATATATCTGTCCAAAGAACGGCACAATCTCACCCTTTGTGATATCGCTCTTTAAATGATCCGCAAGCCTTTTCACTCCATAAGGTACATGCTTTGAACAAATCAGGTCAATAACACCGGCAGACATGCCCCACCAGTAATTAAGTGCCTTAACCTGCTCCTGTCCTTCAGCCTTGTAGGAGCCTGCCAGTACGCTCTGCAAAAGCTTCTCATAAAACACTCCCCAGTTCCATATAGGCATGGCAAGGTTTAATGCCTGTCCATCCTGCAGCTTGTACAGACCAAAATATCTGGACGCGTCATTCGGAGTAATAATATCCTGATCCGACACATAATGGAGGTCATTTTCTTCAAGGAATTTATCCCTGTCATAATCCTTTGTCTTTGACCATGCCAGATATACCTTTGCCCTTGGATTCACACTTGCAACTCCCAGAGCAAACGCGTTGATATTGGCAATCATGCCATATATCGGGTAGTCTGCAATATATGCAACCCTTTCATTGTCTGTGACAGCTCCTGCTATCATTCCTGCGAGAAACTTTGCCTCATACATACGTCCATAGTATGTTCTGATATAAGGATGAGGCGCATTCAGCGAACAGTTGAGTATATAAACCTCCGGATGCTCAACAGCCACCTTTAAGCTGTTTGGCATCATCTGCGGTCCCACACAAAAAACTATATCGGCACCGGACTTTATGATATCTTCAAGCACCTGCTCCACATTGTTCTCATCTACACCTGCCACATATTCTGTCTCCAGCTTGTCTGAAAAGGTTTCATCAAGATACATACGCCCAAGCTCATGCGAATACAGCCATGCAGATGTCTTTGGCTCTCTTGGATACAAAAATACTACCTTGAGCTTCTTTTGAGTCTGAGGAATAAGATAGTTTAACAGACTCTTTTTTGTCTGTACCTTTTTCGGATCCAGCACCAGATTTATCTTGTGCTTTTCCCCTTCTGCCGCAAACTCCTTCCATGTATTGATGACGTTTTTATTGTAATCATTCTCAGACATCTCAAGCATGGCATCCATGCCAAAGACCTCCATAAATACTGTAATAGCATCCCCAAGCTTGATGTCCAGCCTGTCACCACCGCGGAAATTATAGACCTTTGAAAAATCAAACATCACCTTGGCAAATTTTTCCTTGGTCTCATCATCCCATCTGCCCTCTTTTCCAACAAGCGAAAGAAGCTTATCAGCATTGCCCAGCTTCGTAAACTCCACCGAGCAAAGCCCCGTGATTTCATTGAACTTCATATACTCATAATAAAGCCTCACATCATAATCATCCGACAGCTTTGGAATCTTTCTGGTCACAATTGCAGGAATCGAAACGGCGTTGAAGTACTTGAGTACACTGACCCTCTTATTGCCCTCAAGCACATAATACCTGTTCATGTACTCAAATGCCTTGATTGGATCTCTGATTCCCTCATTCATCTGTGCATCTGACAGATTAGACCACTTCACTGCAAATTCGGTTTCCTCGTCCAATATCGGCATAAAGTTTGCCGCAAATGAATATGTCCTGCCCATGGTGCTTGTTCCTACAACGAAATCCAAAGGCACCTGGACCAGCCCCATATACTGCTCTGTCTTAATATCTGCCTCTGATAAGATTTCATCAAGTACTGGCAGATAAGGAAACTGTCCTTTAGCTATCCTTGCCCTGTATTCTTTTTTTCCCTGTTTTAATGCTTCTGAATATTCTGTTTCACCCATATCGTAATCTCCTTTTGAAACTATTTTAACATAAATTTTAAAAATTTAAACATTTCCTTTGATATTTTTGAAAACTCTGATATAATATATGTTAGGAAATAGGTACCACAGCTATATGGAGGATAAAATAATGCAAAATATATCTCGGGAAAATGCCGATATCATAGGCGAAGTAGCCAATATCTGCATAGGCAATGCAGCCACAACACTGAGCATGATTCTACAGAGACCAACAAATATTACGACTCCGATTGTAGAGGTTTTGAAAAAAGAGGATGCTCTCGATCACGATGATCGAATTTTAATTAAGGTTCCTTACACAAAAGGACTTGACGGAACCAACCTACTTATTATAAAATTAAATGATGCATTGGTTATTGCCAATCTCATGATGGGAGGCGACGGAAGTAATGTTTCTGATATGACACTTGATGAAATCACACTTTCTGCCATATCGGAGGCTATGAACCAGATGTGTGGTACAATAGCTACATCAATGTCTTCGCTCTTAAACGAGCCAACCGACATAGGCTTTCCGCTTATTAATTCAAGTTATCAGAAGACCTTTGATATACCGGAAGAGTTATGTAACGGAACAGATATTGTCAAGGTGACATTCAGGCTGACTGTTGGAGATTTAATAGACAGTGATCTCTTACAATTGTATCCAATAAGCATAGTAAAACAGATTATCAAACAGGAGGTTTAACAACATGGCTAGAATTTTAATAGTTGATGATGCAGCATTTATGAGAATGATGCTGAAGGATATCCTTACAAAGGGTGGATTCGAGATTGCAGGCGAGGCTGCTGACGGAAATGAGGCAGTTGCAAAGTACAATGAGCTCAAGCCTGATCTTGTAACACTTGACATCACTATGCCAAATAAGGATGGCATCCAGGCTTTAAAGGAAATTAAAGCAGCTGACCCAAACGCTACATGCGTTATGTGCTCTGCTATGGGACAGCAGTCTATGGTTATTGACGCTATCCAGTCAGGTGCCAAGGATTTCATCGTTAAGCCATTTCAGGCTGACCGTGTTATCGAGTCAATCAGAAAAGTACTTGGATAATATTTACATACAAAACAAGGTCTGTCAGTATAGCTGACAGACCTTGTTTTATTATATTTTTGTAACTTTTCAGTACCTTCACAGCTGCGCAAGACTCTCAATAGCCTTGTCATCAAGAATAACCTTTGCATGCTCCATAAGAAAAGCTCTTTTGTCAGCCCCTGCAATGATATCATCTGCATACTCATCTGCTATGACAGACATCTCCCGGAAAGTATCCGCACCTGCACGCTGAAAGGAGCCGATCTGATCATTGTTCCTACAGCCAACACGAAAGCAGAGCCAATGGAAATGTTTGAATGGGAAATGCGTGTACAGGCTATGCAGAATCAGGTGTTTATTGCCATGTGCAATCGCGTTGGAAAAGAAGACTCCATGGATTTCTCGGGCGAATCACTGGTTATTCATCCAAACGGTGATGTTCTTGCAAAAGCAGATGATTCCGAACAGCTTCTCACCTGTGAGATCAATCTCCAGGAAGCATCCCAATTAAGAAATAAAATACCTTATCTGAAAACACGCAGACCTGAATGTTATTTATACGGAGGGACCTCATCATGAAAGTACTCGCTTACCGTAAATGCAGCACCTGCATAAAAGCCCTGAAATGGCTGGATGAGCACAATATCAGTTATGAAGAACGTGCGATTAAGGAAGAAAATCCTACTTACGAAGAATTAAAAGAATGGTACACCAAAAGCGGCTTACCGCTGAAGAAATTCTTTAATACCAGCGGAATGCTCTACAAAGAAATGGGATTAAAAGATAAGTTAAAAGAAATGTCCGAAGACGACCAGTTAAAGCTCCTCGCCACAGACGGAATGTTAGTAAAGCGTCCTCTTGTGATTGGAGATGATTTCGTACTTACTGGATTTCGTGAGAAAGAATGGTCAGAGGCTATGCACGTATGATGTGCATAGCCTCTTAAAATCTACATAAATCCTGTGCTCTGCTTGATTTTTCCAGATGTTCTCCTACATCTAAACCTGAAGCATTATCCAGTGCTGCCTCATAATGCTTTTCCTCAATCTGTTGGATTGCCTTATTGCAGGCAGAATCAAATGCTGCATCTTCTGCATATTTGATTTCCACCACAATTCCAGTCCGGCTCTCTGGAACTTCAATGAGAATGTCGCTGTATCCTTCTCCGGACTCTGCGTTAGATTTCACCAGCCAGTTTTCTTTATATCTGAGAAGTCCCAGAATCATTCCATGGTAAAAGTTCTCCTTTTTCTCTCTGCCAGATATGTCCCGAATACTGATAGTATTCCAGAGATATTCATTCAGAAGCTTTTCAATTTTCATAGCGTCTTCCTGTGGAAAAGCCTGACAGAAAGCTTCCAGTGTCGCTGTATCCTTCCTTGATGACTGACGAAACCATTCCCTAATCTGCGTTATAAATAATTCCCTGATTTCTCTGTTAGGAATTGCCAGACGGTATTTTCTTCCGTCTACCCTGCCTCTCTGAGTCAGATAACCGGTAGTAAATAATACGCTCCACAAATTTTCTATCGACTGATCCAGCTCATTATAGGTCAGTTCCTGATGAATCTCTTTTATAACCTCGTCACCTGCAATCAGGCTCTCAACCTCATTTTTCGTAACACTGTCTGCTTTGTCAATCAAACGACGTACAATGGCATTTCCGCTGGTATTGGACCAATAATTCTGAGGATATGCATCTTCATCAGCCCGCA
>OGIE01003039.1_pt1 | contig 19039 bp, 29 predicted proteins | sample 1571581 | NCBI WGS metagenome assembly OGIE01 (sample SAMEA2582021, study PRJEB24529) | metagenome | biome: Human gut stool | place: China | collected 2011
GAAGAAGGTATTCTTGTTGGAAGAGTTGAAGGTAAATTAGAAGAAAAACAAAATACTTTATTAATGCAATTAAGATGTAAGTTAGGAGATTTATCAAAAGAAACAGAAAATACGATAAGAAGTAGTACGATGGAAAAACTAAATAAGCTTACAGTATCTATTTTTGATATACAAAGTGAAAATGATGTTTTAAAGTTAATTCATTAAACAAAAAAAAGAAATCATGAAAAGCAATGATTTCTTTTTAAATATTATTTTAAAGGAACTAATAATTGAATTGATTTTTGTAAATTATGTACATCAATAGGAAGATGTGTGCCTTCTTCACCATCTATATCCATTGTAAGATCTTGATCACAAGTAATGTGAATATGTTGTCCTTGAATATAATGGATAAAAGGACTCTTATCGTGTTTACCAAAACGATAATCTTTAATGAGTGTAATTAAATCTGTGATTGAACATCTTTTTACAATCACTAAATCTAATTTACCATCATTGATATCTGCAAAAGGAATAATACCATCGAAACCACCAACACGATTAGTGTTTGTAATTGCAAACATATAAGCATCTTCTTCAAAAGATTCATTATCTACAGTTACATTTAAATGAAGATTTGTTGATAATTGTTGAGGAAGTTGTGTCATTCCTTTAAAATAATAAGCTAAAGGACCAAATTTTTTCTTTTCTTCTTTTGATACAACAAACGAAATATCAGAAAACATACCAGCAGCAGCCACATTAATAAAATATTGATTATTAATTTTTCCTACATCACTAGAAATAACATTGAAATTTTTAATCATTTCCACAATACCATTTACTGAACTTGGAATATTTAAATAATTAGCAAAATCATTAACGGTACCTGCTGCTAAAATACATAAAGGAATTTTTTTATGACTATCAACCATTCCAGAAATAACTTCATTTAAAGTACCATCACCACCAACAGACATGATAAAATCATATTGATTTTCATCACAGTCTTTTGCTTTATAATAGGCATCATCTTTTTTTTCTGTATAAAATATTTCAAAATGTTCTACAATGTTTTGTAATGTTAATTGACCAATAATACGATCTAGTTTATTTTGAATAATATGTTTTCCAGATGATGGATTTATAATAATAAGACAACGTTTCATGTTATTACCTCACTTAAATATACTATATACATTTTAAAACAATTAAAAAAGATATACAATCATTGTTTCAATGATTATAATAAAATAGAATAAGCAAAGGAGTTTATTATGGCAAAATTTTATGCAGTAAAAGAAGGAAAAAAACCAGGAATTTATATGTCATGGGATGAATGTAAAGAACAAGTTAATGGTTATTCAGGAGCAGTTTATAAATCTTTTACAAGTGAAGATGAAGCAAAAGCATTTATTGGTAAAGAAGTAAAAAAAGTAAGTGATGATTTAACTTTACTTGCTTATGTTGATGGTAGTTATAATATTAAAACAAAAGAATATGGCTATGGTTGTGTTTTAATTGAAGGGCAACAAGTTATTCAACAATTATTAGGTAAAGGGAATATTCCTGAGTATTCTTCAATGCGTAATGTTTCAGGAGAAATTCTTGGGTGTATGAATGCTATTCAATATGCGATTGATCATCATTATCCTTCTATATGTATTTACTATGATTATGAAGGTATTGAAAAATGGGCGACAGGTTTATGGAAAGCAAATAAGGAACAAACTCAAAATTATGTTAAAACAATCAATGATATGAAAAAGAAGATAGATATTTATTTTCAAAAGGTTTTAGCACATAGTGGGGATTATTATAATGAAGTTGCTGATGGGCTGGCTAAAAAAGCAGTGGGTATAAAAAAATAAAGCTTGAAAATTAAGCTTTATTTTTTTTAGCAATAATATTAATAATAATATAAACAACTAGAACAATAGCAAAAATCCATAAGAAATCGCTTTTGATATATTGAGCATCACCAGACCAACATCCAAACCATTCTCCACATTTTTTAACAAGAATAGCAAGTGCATAAGACAATGTACCACATCCAATAACACTTAATAAGACTTTCACAATTTTATTAAGAATCTCTTTAAATAAAATAATAGAGATAAAACATACAGCTGTAACAAATACATTAATAACAAAATGCATATAATTTCCTCCTTTAGATACCTTAATAAAATAGCATAAAATCAAGGTAAATGCAATAAAACGTGAACTAATAGATAAATTATGATAAAATATTTTTGGAGGATTTTAATTATGAAATTACTAACAGTATGTATCCCTTGTTATAACTCAATTATGGAAATGCATAAAGCAATTAACTCATGTCTTTTAATGAAAGATGAGGTAGAAGTTTTAATTGTTGATCGTCATTCACATGATGAAACTTTACAAGTTGCTAGAGAATATGAAGAAGCTTATCCAGATACCGTTAAAGTTATTTCAACAAAGGAAGATGTTCCTTTTTTAAAAACAGCTTTAAAATATAGCGAAGGACTTTATTTTAAGATACTTCAATGCTTTGATTATTTAGATCAACCATCACTTGTAAGTGTTGTAGAAACAATTCGTGATTTTATTCGTATTCAAGCAAATTTAGATGTATTACTTACAGATTATAAATATGTAGTTCCTCAAAAAAAAGAAAAAAGAGTTTCATATAAAAATATTTTTCCAACAGAAACTATTTTTGAATGGCATAATATAAAAGCATTTCATAAGCATTTTCAAATAGATTTAGGATCAGTTATTATTAAAACAAGTACTCTAAGAAAAATAAAAACGGATGAAGAAAATATTTTTTATAATGAGTTAACCGTTTATGGAATAATTCCTTATATTAAATCAATGTATTATTTAAATGTACCATTTCATTGTTATGGATCACATCGAAAAATTCATATTTCTAAATCAAATAGCTATATAGATTTAATGAAAAGTTTATGGGATTTATATGATGTTTATTCATTAAAGAGTAGAAGACAAAGAACTTATGTTATTGAATATTTATCAAAGGTCTATGTGCTTACTGTTTATTTATTATTAAAATCAAATCAAAAGGAACAAATTGAATTATTAAATGCATATTTAGGATTTAATGATCCTAAATTATACAAAGCACTTACAAAACGTGTTTATGGATTTTTATTAAGTAGTAATAATCAAAAATTATATGATATGTTAATTAAAATATTTGAAAAAGTATATCAATTAGAAATAGAGGAATAGAATGAAGAAGAAATTATTATTTGTTATACCCTTAAGTTTATTTGTTTTAGATTATTTATTGATTTATTTTCAAATCATCCAACCATTAGATTGGATGATTTATCATTTAGTACAAAATTTAAGATGTGATTTTATGACATCCTTTTTTAAACTTTGTTCAACATTAGGAAGTACATGGTTTTATGTTTTATTAGTTGTAGTATTAATGTTTTTAAAAGATAAAAAAGAACTTTTGATAGGTATCCATTTACTAATAGGACAAGGAATAAATAGACTTATTAAATATATTATTAAAAGACCAAGACCTCCTCAAAGATTACATTTAGTAAAAGAAACGAATTATAGTTTTCCTAGTGGACATAGTATGTCAGCAATGATTGGTTATGGATTATTGATTATAGAAGTTTATCAAAGTTCTTTAAAATATAAAAAACTTATCATGACATTATTAGCAATAATGATTTTATTAATAGGTTTAAGTAGAATTTATCTAGGTGTACATTATTTTTCTGATGTTATAGGTGGCTTTTTGTTGTCTTTAAGCTATTTATTATTTATTTATTATAATACCTCACTTTATACATAGAATGTGTAAAGGAGGTTTTTTTATTGGATATTGATATCATTAGTGGTTTATATCATTATGGTTTGACCATTATAAAATATGAACAAGATTATTGTTTAGTAGATTTAAAGACTCAAGAAGTTTATGAAAAAATGAGTATTTATTATATAAAAAGATTATTAAGAAGTTGGAATAAGCATCGTAAAAATATAGAGAGTGTGATATAATGGAAAAAAGTTTGAGGTGGTTTAAAATGAGGACAGTAAAGAATTATGTAGGAATTATTTTGTGTGCGTGTGTTATTATTTTTATTTATAAAACATTTGATATTTCATTGTTTTCCAATATTTTATCAGCTTTTATTCCTTTAATAGTAGGAGCAATACTTGCTTATTTTTTACAACCATTGGTTTATAAATTTGAAATGTTTTTAGATTCTTTTCAAAATAAAAAGCTTATTAAATATAGTCATACAATTTCTTCTATTTTTGTTTTTGTTGTCTTTGTTTTAATTATTGTTGTTTTAATGATTGCAATCATTCCAGCACTTGTCAATTATGTTGTTAATATTGCGGATAATTTAACCTTGTATATTAAAAACTTTGAAAAAACATTGGAAACTTATTTAGGAAGTAATCTTGCCAGTGAAGTTATCATTAAGATAGATGAAATGGTTGTTAAATATGTTAATTCAATTGAAGCTATTGATCCTATTGCGACACTTGGGACTCTCTTTAAAGCAGGAAGTACGATTATTACAGCTGTTTTAGGTTTGATTTTTACACCTTATGTTTTAATTGAAGCAAAAAAGCTTGTAGGTATCTTTGATCGTTTATGTTCACTTTTTATGTCAAAAGAAAAAATAGAACTTATTCATGATTATGCAGTACGCTCACATCGAATCTTTGGACAATTTATTTATGGTAAATTCTTAGATTCGTTAATTATTGGAATTATCGCATTTATTGGACTCGCTATTTTAAAAGTAAAATTCTTCCCAATTCTTGCTGTCTTTATTTTGATTACGAATATGATTCCTTATTTTGGACCATTTATCGGTGGGTTTCCTGCTGTTCTTGTAGCCTTGATGACAGGAGATTTATTCCATGCTTTAGCGGTCTTAGTTTTTGTCTTTGCTTTACAACAATTTGATGGTTTATTCTTAGGACCAAAGATTCTAGGAGATGTTGTTGGTATTTCACCATTTTGGGTTTTACTTTCTATTACCGTCTTTGGACATTTCTTTGGCTTTATTGGAATGTTCCTTGGAGTACCAATGATTTGTGTCATTCGTATGCTTTTTAATGATATCATTGACTTTCGTAATAAAATGAAAGAATTAGATACATAGATTGTATTTTAAATAAATATTTGTTAGGATAATAGAGGCTTTGTCCTCGTAGCATAGCTGGATAATGCAATCGCCTCCTAAGCGATAGATCGGGTGTTCGAATCACCTCGAGGACGCCAATATGATTAAAAAGTCTTGATTTTCAAGGATTTTTTATTAATTATAATTTGGCAATAGAAGTGAAAATAATAAATAAAAGTTGATAGAAAAAAATGTGTAATGTAGATGATTGTTTAAATAGTTCAATTAATTACAATAGATGAGGTTGAATATGATAATAGGTTTTTTATTTACTATAAAGGGTGCATTTAATATATTGAAGGGGTTAAACTATTTTATTTTCAAAGATAATTTTAAAATGATTCCTATGGAATTAACATCTGTATATAAATCACCTGTTAGTGTTTATGAAATTACGTATATATATTGTTATCAATCTATTCATCAAGGAACGAATGTAAAATATAAAACCAAAGGACATGATTATAAAAAAGAAGTAGGAGATATTGACTTCTTTTATTATGATGAAAGATTACATATTGTTTATGAAGATGAAGAATATGTTACTTCTTATATGATTTTAGGAATATTTTTATTTTTATTTGGATTAAGAATAATTTTTTTGTACATATAAAAGAGGATATGATATTTTAAATTTAATGCAAAAAAAGATTGTAGGACAGTATCTACAATCTTTTTTGTTTTGGTATTAGAACAAAACTCCTAATATTTATGTTTGTGTTCTGATATCAGAACACAAGATGCTGTTTGATGTTTTTTGTTCTATAATGAGAACATGAAATAATATGATATTTGTTAATTTTATTTATACACAAATATGATAAAATAAAGTCACAAGGGGGATTTGTATGGAAAAAGAATTGAACTGGGCAGTCATAGGAACAGGTGTGATTGCTAATGAAATGGCACAAGCTTTACAAAGGATGGATAAAACACTTTATGGAGTTGCTAATAGAACACAGGCAAAAGCTATTGATTTTGCAAAGAAGTATGGTGTTAAAAAAGTCTATGATGAAATTGATGAAGTGTTTGATGATGAAAATGTTGATATTATTTATTTGGCAACATCACATAATACACATTATCAATTTATGAAAAAGGCGTTAGAACATGGAAAGCATTTATTCGTAGAAAAATCAATTACGTTAAATAGTCGTGAATTAGATGAAATGATGGCACTTGCTAAAGAAAAAAAATTAATTCTTGCAGAAGCCATGACCATTTGGCATATGCCAATCTATAAAGAATTATGGAAAATCGTGCAAAGCGGTGAACTTGGTAAAATGCAAATTATGACTGTGAACTTTGGAAGTTTTAAAGAATATGATATGAATAATCGTTTCTTTAATATGAATCTTGCTGGTGGGGCTTTATTAGATATTGGGGTCTATGCTCTTTCTGCAGTACGTAGTTTTATGTCTAAACAGCCAAATGAAATTGTAAGTCAAGTGAAGTTTGCACCTACAGGCTCTGATGAACAAGCAACGATTTTACTTAAAAATGAAGATCAACAAATGGCAACGATTGCTTTATCAATGCATTCAAAACAACCTAAAAGAATTATGATTTCTTTAGAAAAAGGGTATATTGAAGTTTATGAATTTCCTCGTGGACAAAAAGCAACGATTGTGGATGCTGTAACAGGAAAACAAACAGTTATTGAAAAAGGAAATACTGAAAAGGCACTTTATTATGAAATGTGTGATATGGAAGAAGCAGTTAGAAATCAAGATGATTCACATTTAAATTTAGAGTATACAAAGGATGTCATGGATATTATGAGTCAACTTCGTAAAGAATGGAAAATGCAATATCCAGGAGAAAAATGATAAGGACAAATTTTTTGTCCTTTTCTTTATGCAATGATAAAATAAAGTAAATAAATGAGGATCATTATGGATAAAGTATTAAAATTTTTAAAAGACGCAGAAACTTATTATTTAGCAACAGTAGAAGGTGATCAACCAAGAGTAAGACCTTTGGAACAGTACATGTTTTTGAAGGAAAGCTTTATATTCAAACAGGAAAAGTCAAAGATGTTTCAAAACAACTTCATCAAAATCCTAAAGCAGAAATTTGTGCTTTTAAAAATGGAGAATGGTTACGAGTAAGTGGAAAATTAATCGAAGATGATCGTAATGAAGCAAGACAATCTATGTTAGATGCTTATCCAAGTTTACAAAAGATGTATAAAGCAGATGATGGAAATACGGAAGTTTTCTATTTTGAAAATGCTACAGCTATTTTCTCATCATTTACTCACGAACCACAAATTATTAAATTTTAATCATAAGTTACCTATTAAAGAAGCTTTTAATAGGTGTTTTTTATATAAATAGACAAATAAGATAAATTGTCAATATATGGATAGATAAAGAGGATTATGCATTGTTGTTGATATTTCATTTAATATAATAAAATTAGATAAAAGAAAGGATGAAATATCGATGTTAAAGAATGAAAAAGGACAAGCAGTTGCACCAAAAACAGTCACAATGACAAAAAAAGATTTTGAAGATCAAGGAAATACCCGTGTTTATTGGTTAGGTGGAGGAGGAGCCATGATCAATGACCATGGAACAGTGATTATGATAGATCCCCTATTAGAAGGCTTTGATATGCCTTTATTGATTGATATGCCAATTGATGTAAAAGATGTACCGCATGTTGATGCTATTTTAGTATCCCATGTAGATAACGATCATTATTCAAGACCAACGTGTAGAGATTTAAAAGATATTTGTAAAGAATATCATACTTCTTATTATGTTGCTTCTTTAATGAAAGAAGAGTGTGGTGTAGATGGAATTGGACATGATATAGGAGATCATATTCAAATTAATGATATTGATGTTGAACTTACACCTGCTGATCATGCTTGGCAAAATCAAATTGCTAAATATAATTATCGTGTATGGGAAAATCGTGAATATTGTGGTTTCTATGTAAAAACACCAACAAAGAAAATTTGGTATGTAGGAGATTCTAAATTGATGGACTGTCAATTACATATGGACCCGCCAGATGTTATGTTCTTTGATTTTGCAGATAATCCTGTGCACATTGGTTTAGAAAATGCCTATAAACTTGCCAATATTTATCCAAATACAAAACTTGTTTTAATTCATTGGGGAAGTGTTGATGCACCTGAAGCAAGTGCTTTTAATGGAAATCCACAAGATATTTTAGACAATGTCGTTAATCCTGAAAGAGTTGTTATTTTAGCACCGGGTGAAGAATATGTTGTTGATTAAGAAGTAGAAATCATGAAATACAGTGAAGTTAAAGATTTTAATTATGATGATTGTTTTAAACTTAGATGTTTAATTGTTGAAAAACATGACAAACATAAAGAACCATTTACGATTAGAATTTATATGGATGATCTTATTATCTTTCAATATATCATGCAAAGATGAAGGAAATGTTTCTCGTGGTAGAACCCTTCTTTGTACAAAGCAAAGTGAGTGTTGTTTTAGGTATCAAGCTAAGTTATGGTTATAAAGATTTATGTTTTAGCTTTAAAATCATCACTTCATCAACAAATGCTACTTGCTTGGAAAAAGGAACAATTTTTTTTACCAGCAACAACTGTTTTTATCAAATGTGTAAGAGAATACTTTAAGAGATGATAGAAATATCATCTATTTTAATACCTAAAAGGTATCGTTATTGATAAATTATAAGTATTAGATATTTAAAATAAAGCGAATTATAATAAAGATGTAAAGAAAGAGTGATACGAATAACAATTGAAGAAGCAAGTAAAAAATATAATATTCCAATTCATATCCTTAAAGAATATGAAAGTTGGGGATTGTGTCAAGAAGTTAAAAAAGTAATGGGATCTTGGCAATATGATGAAACAGACTTTGAAAGATTAAGCTTGATTATGATGTTATATGGTTTAGATTTTTCGGTTTAAGAAATAGAAAAATATATGAAACTTTCTTTAAAAAAGAATGAAAATGAATGTTTAAAACTATTAAATAAAAAAAGAAAAGGAATCTTAGATGAAGTTCATCTAAAAGAAAAACAATTATTAAGAATTGATTATTTAAGATATGAGATGGATTGGGAAAATAAGGGATGAAAAAGATTTGTACATTGATGCAACCTTTAATTTTAGTTTTTACCTGTAGTGCTTGTAGTAATAAAAAAGCAATTGCTAAAAAGGAAACAAAACACAAACAGATTTAAAAGAAGTTAATTCAAAATCATTAGTTATTTATTTCTCTTGGTTTGGAAGTACCCAAAATATTGCCAAGGAAATACAAAAACAAACCAATTCAGACATCTTTGAGATTGTTCCTGAAGTTGCTTATAGTGATGATTATGATACGGTTGTTGATGATGTGAAAAAGGAACAACAAGAAAAAGCAAGACCAAAGATTAAAAATAAAATTGAAAATATTGATGAATACGAAACCATTTACGTAGGATATCCAAACTGGTGGGGAGAGATGCCTATGATTCTTTATACATTCTTTGAAGATTATGATTTATCTAACAAAACAATTACACTATTTTGTACAAGTGGTGAAAGTAGATTGTTAGATACTGAAAAAACAATTCAAGTAGTGGTACAGTGGTAAAAGGATTGCACGTTTCAAAGTCAGCATTAAAAGAGGATTCAAACGATGTAAAAGAATGGGTAAATGAAATTAAATAAAAGGAGAGAAGAAGGATGAATTTATATGCAACAGATAAAGAATATAAAGAAAGATTTGATTATTTTTTAGAAGAAGTTAAAAATGATGAAGGAAATAAATTAGATGAACCTACTCGTTATTTAGCTATCTTATCCGTTTTAATGGGAAACCAAGGAATTTGTGCTTATGAAGAAGTTCTTGAAAAAGCTTTAGATGTTTTATCACCTATACAAGTTAAAGAAATGGTTTATCAAGCAACTGACTATTTAGGATATGGAAGAATGCTCGAATTTTTAAAAGTTACAAATGAAGTATTTAATAAAAAAGGAATCGAACTTCCATTACAGTCACAAACAACAACGACAATTGAAAATAGATTAGAAAAAGGAATCCAAGCACAAGTAGATATCTTTGGTGAACATATGAATGAAGCTTGGAAAAAAGCAACAGTCAATAAATGGTTAGCTTCTAACTGCTTTGGTGATTACTATACAAGAACAGGTCTAGATTTAAAACAAAGAGAAATGATTACTTTCTGTTTCTTATATGGACAAGGTGATTGTGTTCCTCAAGTTATGGCCCATATTCAAGGAAACTTAAATTTAGGAAATGATAAAGCTTTCCTTACAAATGTTGTTTTACAATGTGTTCCATATATGGGATATCCTCGTAGCTTAAATGCACTTGCTTGTATTAATAAAGTAGAAGACTAAAAAATAAAAATCAAATAGTTGTGGTATTGCTTTGCAATACCACCTTTCATATGAAAGGTGGAAGGACAATGAAAATTGTTGTATTACAAGGAAGTTTACCAGTAAATGATCAATGAATATCCTCTGAAAACTTTATCAAGTGAGCAAATGAAAAGAGGTATGAAGTAAGAAGCTTTAAGGTTTCGAAAATGAATATTAAACCTTGTCTTGGCTTGGTTGCCAAATCATTATTACGTAATGATTTCTTTATGGACAAATATAGGATTTTATAACAAAAAAAGGGTTTAGCTGAACCCTTATTCAATTTCTATCCAATATCTTTGAATTGTTTTACCATCTTTAACAATTTCATTTTCTAAAATGGCACCATTGTTTTTAATTGATTTTGCAGAACCAATATTATCTTTATCACAAACAAGTAATACTTTATCAATATTTAACTTTTGACATTCTTTTAAAGCTAAACCGATGATTTTAGTTGCATAACCTTTTCTTCTTTCACTGGGTCTTACCCCATCTCCAATATGTCCACCATAATTTAATAAATAATCATTAAGTTCATGACGAATGTTGACGGCTCCAACCATTTTGTTTCTTTCTACATCTAAGGCGAAAAATGTTGAATCTTCTACCAAACTAGGTTTTGGATTTTTTAAATCAAGATTATTAATATAATAATCAAAATTATGATAATCATTTTTAAAAATAGAAGCTGGAGAAGTATTAGCTTCAGGATGATTATTATTATAATCAATCCACTCCTTCAACATATCAACAATTAAATCTTGATATTCATATGACGCTTTAATTAATTTAATTGACATAATGTAATCTCCTTTTATTAAAATATTTCTATTATTATAACATTTATAGAACATAGTACAACCCTTTATTAAGTTGTACTTAATAGAGGAAAAGTGCATATTATCTATTTTATCAAATATTTTAATAAATCTTTAATAGTGACAATACCATAAAAACATTGATTCTTTAAAACAATAATATCTTCATAAAAATGTGAATGTTCATTTTCAAGAAAAAGTTGACAAACATTTTTTATAGGTAAATGGGAAGGAACAATTAGAGAATCTTTAAAAAGATTTGATTCAGCTGCATCTAAATTACAAAGCATATTTTCTCTTTTTAAATAACCTAAATAATGTCCTTCATCATTGATAACATAAATTCTTTGAGTGGTATTATTTTCTTCAAAAATTTGATAAGCATTATTTATATTTTGATAGGTTTTTAATGTACAAGGGAAATGACAAAGAGAATCTATTGTAGGAATATCTAATGTTTTCTTATATTTGTTGTATAATTTTTTGATAGTTTCTTTGATATCTGGTAAAAGATCATCAAAATTATCAACAGGTTTCTTTAAATAATAACCTTGACCATATTCAATACCTAATTGAATTAAACATTCAAGTTCTTCCTTTGTTTCAATACCTTCAACAATTAATTTATAATGCATAGCTTTACAATAGTTGACCATGACTTCTACCATCGTATGTTTATCTTTATTTAAATGAATATCTTGAATAAGTTCTTTATCTAGTTTGATATATTCAGGTTGTGTATGATTGATTCTATTTAAATTAGAATAGCCTGAACCAACATCATCAATAGCAATTTCAAAACCTTGACTACGATAATGTCTAACGGCTTGTTTAAATAAATGTTTATCCTCAATAGAAGTTGTTTCCGATAATTCAAAGACAATATTATTAGAATCTAAATGATATTTTTTTAAATATTCTTTTGTAAATCCTTGAACAAAATCTGAATCTAATAAAATATTAGCATCTACATTAATAAATAACTTCTTACCTAAAGGCATTTGTTGACTTGCTTTAATAGCACATTTACGACATAGTTGATCTAATTTCCATGATTGTTCAAGTGTATTGGCAATCTTGAATAATTCTTCAATATTAAGAGTACATGATTCTAAAGTGATACGGCTTAAGGCTTCAAAAGATACTATTTCTCCTGTTTTTAAGGAAACAATAGGTTGAAAAACACTTTTTATTTTCTTTTCATTAATTATTTTAAAAAATTCATTGATTTTCTTTTCGTTTAATTTCATTTATCTATCCTCTAATCTTTTTAAAATATATAGAAAGAAGAATGATATTTCTATCAATAAAAACTAAGGAAATTGTAAAAAATAGGTAAAAAGATTTTGTTATAATAAAACAAAGGAGAAAGCATATGAAAGAAATAGAATATAAAGTACTAGGTGTAGATGATTTAGAATTATTAGTAAAGATAAGAATAAAAGATTTAAAAATGTTTTCTAATCAAAAAATAACAAATTCTACAATAGAAAACATTAGAGTTTTTTATAAAGAAAAAATGTTAAAAGATGAATGTCATACATTGGTGGGCTATCATTTAAATCAAATTATTTCAACAGCTACAATTTACTATTATGATATCCTTCCAAGTAATGAAAATTCCAAAGGAAAAGTTGGACAAATAACGAATGTTTGGGTAGATGAAAATTATCGACATTTAGGGATTGGTAGATATATGGTAGAATATCTTATTGAAAATTATCAAAAAGATGTTGGAATGATTTGTTTGAATAGTTCAAAAGAGGGAATAAACATGTATTTACATCTTGGATTTAAAAAGAAAGATAATTATTTGATTTATAAGAATGGATAGTGTTGAATAATATTATTTACAATAACTATTTTTCTTTATAAAATTGGACGAGAAGTAAGTATACCGTTGCCAATATGCGGAATAAAAATGGTTGTAAGTAGTAATCCTTCACTATTGAGTGAGGGTTTTTATTTTATAAAAAAAGGAACATTAATTTTGTTCCTTTAAACTTTCTTTATAGCTTCTTCCAATAGGAAGATGTGTTTGTTCTTTTAAAATAACTTCTTGATTTTTAATTTCTTGAATAAATCTTTTGTTAATAATGTATGATTTATGAATTTGAATAAAATCAGGAGATTGTATTTCTTTAATAAATTGACTTAATGTTTTTCTTTCAATCATTTCTCCATTAATAGAATGAATAATAATTTGATGTCTAAGTGATTCGATATAATAGATTTGTGATAATCTTATTTTTGAAGTAATTCCATTTCTTTGATAAAGATAATATTGAAAGTTTTTTTGAATTTGTTTTTGAATAAAATCATGATAATGAATAAATTGCTTTTCTAATTCATTATTAATGAAATAAAGATGTGTTTGCATTTGTAAACAAATGCTTACAAGATCAAAATCTTTAGGTCCAATAATATAAATAAGTGTACTATCTAATTTCTTAAGATGATTTAAAATATTTAAATCATTCTTTTTTTCTATTTCTACAAAATAAATATCTTGAATTGTTTGATGCGTATAATTCGTAAGTTTATATTCTATTTGTAAATCATTGAAGAATTGTTGAATAAGTGGTTCTATTTGTTTGTAATGTTTTGAAATAAGAGAAATTCTAATCATGTTTTTTCTCCTTTTCAATAGCTACAATATATTGATCAAGATTTTTATTTGAACGTATGATATCTAATAAATGATAAGAATCAACAAAACGTACACCATTTTTTTTCATGAGTTCAATGCCTTTACTAAAAGTTTCTTTATCAGAACTTACTAAATTTTCAATAATATATTGAGAACCATCCAACATATTAAATTTAAACACAATTTTATTTCCAGAACCATTTACTAAATATTTTGATGGATAAAAAGAATAACGATAATAAGAGATTTGTACAAAATCAATTTGTGAAAGTTTTAAATTGATTTGATATCTAGGATATTTATTTTTAAAAAGAAAAGAATAAAGATACTTTGCTTTATCTAAATTTTTATCAAAATAAATGTATCTTAAATATTTTTGATCAACTTCCCACATAGTATTAGCGAAAACTATTCCTGGTAATACTAAACTATAAATTATTAATAATATAATAATAAGAACACCAAAAAACATTATTCTTTCATAAAAATGTTTATACATGATAAAGAAAACACCTAACCACCAAACAACAAAAAGTAAAATAACAAAGTTTAATAAGATGATTTTTCTTTTCTTTATTTTTCCAACAGTAACTTTCATAACTTCCTCCTGTACGCGTATTATAACATAGTTTTTTTATTTGGATTTTGTTGTTGGGGACAGGTTGATGGTTGTTGGTGCCTCTTTGCTATTTATTTAAAAGAATAGGATTAAAGTATAGATAAGGAGGAAAAGAAGATGAAGAAAAAGGTAATAATGATCGGTGTTGTTTTAATTGTGTGTTTAGGAACTATTTTTTATAATATGCAAAAGAGGGATCCTTATAAAAGTTATAATCATTTAAAAACAAGTGAAGTTTTAAAAGTAAAGGAATTTAATCGATATTGGGTTTATTTTTATTCAATGGATAATCAAGAAAGCATGGACTCTAAAAATGGGATAGCTCGTCTTAATAAAGCAGTAAGTAATGTTTATTTTGTGAAAATAAAGGATAAAGAAGTAGTTATTGAAAATCAAAAAGTTAAATCAGCTACATTACTTTATATAAAGGATCATCAAATAACAAAAGAATACAAAGGATTAAAACAATTAAAAGATCATAGTGATGAAATATTACAAATGAGTTGGTAGAAAAAAGTTTAAAGCTTTTTTCTACTTTTTTAGTATAATGATAAAAAAGAGGAAAAAAATGATGAAAGAAATAAAATTAACGGATATTAAAGGTGTAAAAGTAGGACAATATGAAAATCAAGAAGCAGCTACAGGATGTAGTGTTGTTATTGTAGAAAATGGAGCGACAGCTGGAGTAGATGTTCGTGGTGGGGGTCCTGCTACAAGAGAAACAGATTTATTGAATCCAATCAATATGGTGCAACAAATTCATGCTGTTATGTTAAGTGGTGGGAGTGCTTTTGGTTTAGATGCAGCTAGTGGTGCCATGCAATATCTTGAAGAACATGGTGTTGGTTTTGATATGTCTGTAGCAAGAGTACCAATTGTATGTGGTGCTTCATTATTTGATTTATCGGTGGGAAATTCTCATGTAAGGCCAGATAAAGAAATGGGGTATAAGGCTTGTCAAGATAGTGAAAATGATTTGATTAAAGAAGGAAATTATGGCGCTGGTTGTGGTGCTAGTGTTGGTAAACTTTTAGGATTTGAACATGCCATGAAAGGTGGTATTGGAACATATGGTGTACAAGTTGGAAATGTTCAAGTAGCAGGGATCGTTGCTGTCAATGCTTGTGGAAATGTTATTGATTATCAAACGCAAGAAATATTGGCAGGTGTTAATATTGATAAAAAATGTGTTTCGGCTAGTCAAATTATTTTAGATCAAATGGATCAACTTAGAAAATTACCGGATGGTAATACAACCATTGGATGTATTGTAACGAATGTCAAACTGACGAAAGCACAATGTACAAAGATTGCTGGAATTAGTCATAATGGCTACGCTAAAAGTATTGATCCAGTTCATACAATGAGTGATGGGGATACAATTTTTGTATTAAGTACAAATGAAGTTGATGGAATGGTTGATGCTGTTGGTATTTTAGCTGTTGAAGTCATTTCTAAATGTATTCAAAGAGCGATTAAAAAAGCTAAGAGTGGATATGGTTTATTAGCTTATCAAGATTTGAAAAAATAATCGAAAAAGCATATAATGTTCTCGTTCGTATATTTTGATATTAAAAGAGATCTATAAGACTCTTATTAAGACATTTGAAATAGCGAATACCATAAAAACGTTGCATCTTTTATGAGCGACAGTAGGAGGATTATATGAAGTCGAAAAAGACACAGTACATGACTTCAATGGCTTTATTTTTAGCGATTGAAATCATTCTTGTTGTGACACCACTTGGATATATTCCAATTGGACCATTAAATGCCACAACAATGCACATTCCTGTCATTATTGCAGGAATCGTATTAGGAAAAAAAGCAGGAGCTGAGTTGGGCTTTGTTTTTGGATTAACAAGTTTAATCAAGGCAACGATTCAACCAGGCATTACATCCTTTTGTTTTTCCCCATTTGTGACAATAGGCACAATGTCAGGAAATTACAAAAGTCTTTTAATTGCTTTTGTTCCTAGAATTTTACTTGGCTATTTAGCTGGACTCGTTTTTGGAATCATGAAAAAGAATAATCGTGAAAACTTAGGTGTTGTTGTAGGTGCTTTAACAGGAGCTATTACAAACACAGTGCTTGTTTTATCAGGAATATACATATTCTTTGGTGAAGCATACGCGAGTGCGGTAGGAGTGCAATACTCTACTTTAGTAACGGTATTATTAGGAGTTGTTTCTACAAATGGTATTTTAGAAGCTATTCTAGGGGCAATTGTTTCACTAGCTATCTACAAAGCATTAAAACCAATCTTAAAATCATAGCAGGTCGATTGACCTGCTTTTTAAAGGAGATCTTTATGAAATACATATTTGTTAGACATGGAAAGACACATTTTAATGAAATACAGCTCAAACAAGGATGGTGTGATTCACCTCTTACAAAGCAAGGAATAAAAGAAATAGAAAATATGGCAGAACAGTTAAAGGATTATAAAATAGACGCTGCTTATACTTCTCCAATATTACGAGCAAAAAATACAGCACAAATAATTTTAAAAAATCATTCTGTTTTATTAAATGAAGATGGTCGTTTAAAAGAAGTGAATTTTGGTCTTTTAGAAGGATTACCCTGTTTATTTGTAGATAAACTTCAATTAGAATCTTCTAATTGGTTAGATGATTTACAAATGGATTATACTGGATATGAAGGTGAAAATGTTGAAGATGTAATTCAAAGACATTTTGAATTATTAAATGATATAGAAAAGAAATTTCAAGATGATGATACGATTTTAATGGTAGGTCATGGATGTTCTTTATATGCATTTATTAAAACGTTATTAAAAAATAAAACACTTGATTTTCCACAAAATGCCAGTGCAATTATAGTTAATAAAGTTAATAATGAATATCAATTAGAAACAGTATTGAATCCAAAATAAAAAATCTTGAAAATCTTGAAATAATCAATAATTTTATTGACATGAGAGGCATATGATGGTAATATCTACGTGCAATAAAAAGTAGTGGAAAGAAGAAGTGCCTACTTCTCGCCTGATTGATTTTGTCGATAGGCAAATGTCACTAAGATTTAATCTTAATGTCAATGGTGGGTACTCAGTGTGCTCACTTTTTATTTCAACTATAATAATTGGAGGTGGCTTTTATTAGCAGATTTGATAACAGAAAACCAAAACAACCTGATGATTTAGTAAACGAAAGAGTTCGTTTTAAGGAAGTGTTGGTTATTGATCAAAACGGTGATCAATTAGGAGTAAAAAGTAGTAGAGAAGCGTTGGATATTGCTTATGATGCAAATTTAGATTTAGTTTGTGTTGCACCTAATGCAAAACCACCAGTTTGTCGTATTATGGACTTTGGTAAATATCGTTTTGAACAACAAAAGAAAGCAAGAGAAATGAAGAAAAACTCTAAAGTGGTAACTTTAAAGGAAACTCAATTATCAGTAACTATTGATACGCATGATAAAAATGTTAAATTAAAAAGAACATTAAAATGGTTAGAAGAAGGAAACAAAGTTAAAGTTGCAATCAGATTTAGAGGTAGACAACTTGCACACGTTGATTTGGGTAAAAAAGTTATTGATGACTTTGTTGAAGAATGTGCAGAAGTTGGTCAAATTGAAAAACCAGCAAAATTAGAAGGACGTACTTTAACAGCTATAATAGCACCAAAAAAGAAAAAATAATTAATGGAGGAAACAATTATGCCAAAAATTAAAACACATAGCGGATTAAAAAAACGTTTAAAAAGAACAGGTAGTGGAAAATTAAAACGTAGCCATGCTTACATTTCACACTTATCACACAATAAAACTCATAAACAAAAGAAACACTTAGCAAAAGCTACAGTAGTAAGTGCTTCAGATTACAAGAGAATTAAATCAAGATTACCTAAATAATTTTAGTTAAAAATAAATACAGGAGGAATACACAATGGCAAGAGTTAAAGGTGGATATACAACTAGACATAGAAGAAAAAAAGTTATTAAATTAGCCAAAGGATATTTTGGAGCTAAACATAAATTATATAAAACTGCTCATGAACAAGTAATGCACTCAATGGCATATGCTTATAGAGACAGAAGAAACTTAAAAAGAAATATGAGAAAATTATGGATTGCACGTATTAACGCTGCAGCTAGAATGAATGATATCTCATATTCTAAATTAATGCACGGTTTAAAATTAGCTAATGTTGAAATCAACAGAAAAATGTTATCTGAAATTGCTATCTGCGATCCAGAAGGTTTCACAGCTATCGTTGAAACAGCTAAAAAAGCTTTAAACGCTTAATAAATCATGGACCAACTGAGTTGGTCCTTTTTTTATTATCATATTCGTTGACATTCTTTTTAAATAAGTATATTCTTAAATCATACTAAATCCATAGGAATAAGGAGAAGTAAATATGAGCAAAGTAAAA
>OGIE01003040.1_pt1 | contig 19030 bp, 20 predicted proteins | sample 1571581 | NCBI WGS metagenome assembly OGIE01 (sample SAMEA2582021, study PRJEB24529) | metagenome | biome: Human gut stool | place: China | collected 2011
TGATTATCGCAGCTTAAAATATTGGTAGCTGGCGCAATGATGTCAGGCTTACAGACACAGCTTCCAAGTACAGGGCCCTGCCCAGAATATTCTCCGCCTGCTTCTGTTCCGGTTCCAACAGTAATAACTTTCCGGCTTGTTCCCGGGCTTGTAATCGTATGTGGTGCCGGCCCGTCATTTCCTGCTGCCACTACGACAACAAGTCCGGCGTTCCACAACTCCTCCACCTTTTTTACAAGAATATCTTCGTCAGGATTTTCTATATTTTTTACGGGCATTCCAACAGAAATATTTACAATTCGGATTCCATATTTTTTATGATTCATACAAATCCATTCCATACCTTTTATCATATTTTTTATTTTCCCGCTTCCATCCCGTTCAAGTACTTTTAGCATTACAATACTGCTTTCCGGCGCAACCCCGATTCCACTCCCATCTCCAAACCGTCCTCCTGATGCGATAATTCCACTGACATGGGTCCCATGCCCATTATCATCAAAGGGACCTCTTCTATTTCTCACAAAATCCTGAAAATAAAGAATTTTATTCTGTGGAATAAAAAAGTCAGGATGTGCATAAATTCCTGTATCCAAAACAGCCGTAGTAATACCTTTTCCGGTAATACCACGGCTGTAAATCCTTCTTAGCTCTAACAAATTACCTACATTGGTCATTTCCATAGCCGCAGCTTTCTTTTTTTATCAGTATATGATAAGAAAGAAAAAGGGCTATTCAACATCACTGTACTACGTGTTTTACCAAAACGCTGTCAACAGTTATTCCACCCACGGGTTACTGTTTCTTAAAGCTGGTTCCTGTATTCTTTTTAATACTTCCGGTCCCTGTGCAAGTAAAAATGCTTCTGAGGATGAGGTCAGTCCCTGTGCTTTTAATTCTTCCACACAGGCAACACAAAATTCTTCAATAATCCATTCCATTTCCCTGCTATCTTTTTCTAAAGATAAAACAGATAGCCTCTGCATTTTGTCATAAGCATTCTGCCCTAAGATTGGTAAATCTAAAAGTCCTCTGTGTACCCATTTATAATATGGCCGGTAAGCATGATTGAGCAGATAGACTAATGACATAGAAACGGACATAAACTCGCTTAATGCCAGACGGGAAGCTACATATTCTTTCCGTTTGTTACAGCGAGGGAAGTTATACTGGCCACTCTGTGCCATTTTCATAAGACGGGCGGCAATCTTTTTCAATCTGACATCTTCTGGATAGCCTTTCTTTAATTCCTCACGGATTCTTGTAAATTCTCCATAATTATCAAAGAAAACTTCTCCGTTTGTTACGGTAGAAAGGGCATTCTCCGGAATCTGCCTCCAATGAGAAAGAGTGTCTGGTACTCCCTCTGCCGCAGTAAACTTCCGATAAAAATCTTCGATGGTAAATACACCAACTCTGCCATCGCCATACTGGCTTTCTACTCTCGCACCAAAGCCCTGAAATGTTTTAGGCAATGTCGCAAGTCTATGCTTTAACCTCTCTCCGTAAACAGGCATATCTTCTTTAGGAATATATATCTGAAAAGATGGTCCAAAGTCATGATCTCTTGAAATCTCATCATCAAAACCATAACACTCGGAGCCTTCTCCGATGAGGCCGGCTGCCATACGAGGAAGGAAGTTGGCAAATTCTCTTTCCAAAAGAGGATAGCATACTTCGTTAAAATATGCTCTGCATAAATCAAGCCCTTTGACAAAACCTGTCTCTACAACTTTGGGGCTGTTTTCTAATACCTTTCTGGCACTCGCCATTGCAGTTTCCAGATTATATTCCTGGGCACAGGAAGCTGTTGTCATTTCTTTTAAAGTTTCCTGCAAAATCTCATGATTCCTCTTAATTTTATGCTCCTGCAGCTTTTCCTGAATCATCTCAAGATTCTTTACACTTGTCTTATAGGCATCACTTGACTCTCCAAGATGCTTTTTCGTAATCTCTACGCTCTCGGTCATCACAGCTTTTGCTTTCTCATACTGCCCTTTTTCACAGTAGAGGATTCCAAGAGAATTTAAAGCTGCGGCATAAAGAACCGTTCCCTCATACTGCTGTTCTTTGTAAATCTCTATTTCTTTTTTGTTTTTACTTATGCTATACTTACTCCCATGAACAGATATAATTCACTAAACAGTTATTTAAAAAATGAATATGGATGTAAAGTATACAAATTAAGTCTTTCTTCAGGTTTGTCCTGCCCCAACAGAGATGGCTCATTAAGTGATATGGGATGTATTTTTTGCAGTAATGGTGGTTCGGGAGAGTTTGCCACATCATGCAATTACTCTATTACTGAGCAGATTGAAATGGCAAAAGAAAGAGTTTCTACAAAAATAAAAAATGGAAAGTATATTGCATATTTTCAGTCTTTTACCAACACTTACGGCAACGTAGACTATCTTGAAAAGATTTTTACCGAAGCCATCAATCACCCAGATATTGTGTGTTTATCCATTGGTACAAGACCTGATTGTCTTCCTGATGATGTTATAGATTTATTGAACAGATTAAACAAAATAAAGCCTGTATGGATTGAGCTTGGTCTTCAGACAATTCATGAAGATACAGCAACATATATAAATCGTGGATATACATTGAATATATTTGATGATGCAGTATCTAAATTAAATGCCATTGGAGTGGAGGTAATTGTACATTTAATTTTAGGACTTCCTTATGAAACTGAGTCAGATATTTTGGAAAGTGTTTCGTATGTTTGTAACAAGCCTATATCAGGCATCAAGCTACAACTTCTTCACATATTAAAAAATACTCCTTTAGAAAAGGAGTATCTTTTAAATAAATTTCATGTATTTTCTCTTGAAGAGTATACCACTCTTCTTGGTAAATGCATATGTACTATTCCTAAAAATATTGTAATTCACAGAATAACCGGTGACGGTCCAAAATCTCTTCTTATTGCTCCACAGTGGAGTGCTGATAAAAAGAGAGTTCTAAACTATATAAACAAATATTTTAATGATATGGATATTATCCAAGGTAAATACCTTTAACAGAAAGCACTTAGTTTGTTTCTTCAGTAGCAACCTGAGTGCTTTCTATTTGTATTTGAGTTTCTGTAGGAGTGGAATCTGTTGTCTCCTCTACTAATGTTTCCTGTGTTTCCATTTCTGTTGTTTCTTCTGTCATTGAAACACTTTCCTGAACATCTGAAACAGATTCAGTTTCACCGCCATTAGTTACCGGTTCTGTATTAAAATCTTCATCCGAAATTTCAACTGTATCAATTACAATATTTTTGTTGTGTTCAGCCTTATCAACTAAAGTGCTGATTTTACTTTGACATAATGTACTGATTTTTTCATTATCTTCTTTTGAAATTTCAATACAAAGGTTAGCTTTTCCAAGAGAAACATCATTCTTTCTTGCAACCTTTTTTATTTTTTTAGTAACTTTAACGTTTTGGTATACTGCCTTACACTTTAACTTACGAATTTTAATTGCTTCGTTTGTTTCTGTTTTAATTTGTGCAAGTTTTTCACTATCAAGTTTCTTTGCTTCCTCTTTGTTGTCTGATGACTTATTTATTGCTGAAACAAGCATTACATTCTTCTTATTTTTCTTTAAATAACCTTCTTTTCGAAGATTCTTTACAACAAGATTAATTGCTTTTTCATATCCGTCATTATCCTGCATTTCACTTAGCGTGTAGTTGGCAATCGCTTTTCCTTCTTTGTTGCCACCTTTAATCTTCTTAACACTTCCATCGTCATTTACATCAATTGTGATGCTTGGATTTACATCAATTACAATTGAAAATGCCAACTGTTTTTGATTTCCACCAAAATTAAATAATGGTTGCATAATCATAATTAATGCCACGAAACATGCTGCTACTAATGTTGCTATAGCAGGTACTTTAAAATAATGAATAACATTACTTTTCTCTTTAAATAAAGGTCTGTCTTTTCCAAATAATTCCTTTTCACTCTTTATAGGTTCAATTGGAGTATCTAATATCTTCTGTAACATATCAGGAGCCATTTCTTCCAGTTCCTTATTAAGTTTTTCTCTAATATCTTTTTCCTGCATAATGACCTCCTTTCTAATAATCCACAAGACAATTCTTCAATTTCTTAAGCGACCGGTTATATTTCGATAACACCGTCGATAAAGATAAACCTACGAGTTCTGCAATCTCTCTATGCTTCAAGCCATCAATCATATGTAAGGTAACAATGGTTCGCTCCTCTTCTCCCAAAATGTTAAATATATGTTCTATTAACATTTTGTCTTCTACATTTTTCATTTGCGGGCTTTGTTTTTCCATGCCCTCTGAAACGTAGTTTTCAACTTCGTCGTAATCTACACTGTTATTCTTTTTATTTTTTCTAACAAAATCTAAATATTGATTTTTTGCTATGGCACACATCCAAGTCATTGGTGTACCCTGTTTTTTATATAAGTGACTACCATTTCTAATTCTTATATATGTATTTTGAAGCAAATCCTCCGCGTCCTCTTTATTCCTTGTTAGTGATAAGAGAAAACCAAACAATTCCTTGTAACTGGCATAATACAATTCTGTGAATGCCTGGTCATCGCCTTTTGAAATAGCTTCAAACCAATCTTCGTTTATGGCATCATTACCATACTGTTTTTTATTTTCATCCATACTTCCATTCCTACTTTTTTTGTTTTCCTATACAATAGTACAATTTAAAGTTTATTAAGTCAAACATATATTAAACGTAGAAATTTGCTGTAATCTTTTGATTTACCTGTAATTTCATTGTTTTCGAAAACAAACTGAGTTTTTTTCATACCCTTTTCTTTTTTGTTGTTCAATTGTTATACGAAGGCTATTTCTTTTTTATTGCATTAAATTTAATTTTTTATTATAATTTTTTGGAACTTGATTTTTTATGTGTTGGAGAAAAGAAATGGAACAGACTTTTATGAAAACAAAACCAATTTTTCCGTTGGTTTTATCCATGGCATTACCAATGACAATCTCAATGCTGGTAAATGCCTTATATAATATTGTAGACAGTTATTTTGTTGCGCAAATAAGTGAAGATGCAATGACTGCCCTGTCATTAGTTTACCCAATCCAAAACATTGTAACATCTGTTACTGTAGGATTTGGAATAGGTATTAACGTCCTTGTTGCTTTTTACTTAGGGGCAAAAAATCAAAAAGCAGCAAACAACGTAACTACTTTAGGATTATTATGCAATATTTTTCATGGAATACTATTAACAATTATTTGTATTTCCACAATTAAATTGTATCTTGGACTATTTACAGACAATGCAAATGTAATTTCCAATGGCTTAACATATTCTTATATTGTTTTTGCTTTTTCAATTCCAATAGCAATTTCCATTAGTTTTGAAAAAATATTTCAGGCTGTTGGTCAAATGAAAGTTTCCATGATATGCATGATTTTAGGCTGTGTTACCAATATAATCCTTGACCCTATATTAATTTTCGGCTTAGGTATTTTTCCAAAACTTGGTATTAAAGGTGCGGCAATTGCCACTGTAATCGGACAGGTAGCAACTTTACTTGGGTATATTCTTTTTTATATATTTAGACCAATTCCTGTTAAAGTTTCGGTGAAAGATTTAAAATTTAATAAGAATTTAGTTAAGAAGCTATACTCAATAGGTTTTCCTGCTACTTTAAACATGGCTTTACCTTCATTACAGGTATCAGTTTTAAACAGTATTCTCTCTGTTTATTCAGAAGGCTATGTGCTAGTGCTTGGTGCCTACTATAAATTACAGACGTTTTTGTATTTAACTGCAAATGGAGTTGTGCAGGGCATGAGACCGTTAATTTCATATAATTACGGTGCCGAAGAATATACAAGAGTTAAGAAAATATTCAAAACTGCTCTTTCAATTATATTGACAGTAATGGCACTTGGAACAGTTCTTTGTTTATTAATTCCAGGAAAATTAATTGGTTTGTTTACTGCTAATCCCGATACAATTTCAATTGGACTTACTGCCTTAAGAATAATTAGTATTGGCTTTATTATTTCCTCTGTATCAATTACTGTATCAGGAAGTCTTGAAGCTTTAGGTAAGGGATTTTCTTCTTTGATAATCTCAATGTTACGATATATTTTCGTAATGCTTGGCTTTGCTTTTATTTTGAATCTGTTGATAGGTTCAACCGGTGTATGGCACAGTTTTTGGATTACTGAGTTTATAACTGCATTTGTAACATTTATTTTATACAAGAAACAAATAAACTGCTAAAAAGATTATGAAAAATAAACCAGCCTTCATTTTGCCAAATTATGTTATGACTATTGAAGGCTGGTTTATTTTGTTTTAGTCATTTTTTGTTCTAATTAATCTAGTCCTCTGGTTCGATTTCCGTAGGTATATCAATACATTCAGGATTCTTCACTGTTCCCTTTGCCCATGCACTACCCACATCACATCTTCCATGATGATGAACTTCCTTTATCTCACCATCAGCAAAAGCATCTGTAGCTGTTACGTTAATTCTGCTTGTCCCTGCTTCCACCTTACCATCTAACATTTTCATAAGGTTTTCTATATCTTTTTCACTTGCCATAATCATTTCTCCTTTCAGTCGGCGGCATTTCGTCGAAAAAATTCCTAGAAAATGAACTTCGTTCATTTTGTTTTCTCCTATTATAACTTTTTTAGTTTTTTTAAGCAATTGTTTGTTTCTTACGGCTTACAATATTTGTGGCGACAGTAAACAAGATACTAAAGCCTAAAACTACTGCTCCATTAATTAGTAATGGTTTAATAGCAGTGAAATTAAATCTTTCCATACCTTTTATTAATTCATTATTTGCAACGAAATAATACGTTGGTAAAACGTGTGCTATTTTTATAACATAATCAGGCATATACTCTACCGGCACAAAACATCCACATAAGAACGATGAACCTAGCGCCACCACATTTACAATTCCGCCTATGGCATTTTTATTTTGAGTAATATTTCCAATAAAAAATCCTATGGTTAAACTGCAAATTGAAAACATAAGGGCATTTAAAATGTAAGCTAAGCCATTGGTACTTATAAGCAAATCTTTAAATAAAATTCCACTAAGTACCATGTAGAAAATCCACATTACCAGAATCAGAATACCATTAGTAAGTAAAACAATTCTGTTAAACTTTTTGTAATTGTAGCTACTGATTATTGTTCTTTTTCTAACATTATTTTCTTTTACACTTGCTAAAATCATACTTATGCAGTATACGCAACCTGCCAAAAGAGCATAATTTAAGAAATTGAAATATCTTGTCATACTGCTTAACTTTGATGTATCCAGAGAAGTCTTTAATTCTACTTTTACCTCATCATTTACCACTTTGTTTACTTTACTTATAAGTTCTTCTCCCGTGTAATAATCCTTATATACGTTTATCATTTTTATGTATTTTTCTACCAGCATTTTTGTATATGAGGAATATTGGTCTTTTGTAGACTTATATTCTAATGTGGGCATCTTACCCTCCATTAAATCCTTTCCAAAATTCTTCGGTATGTAAATAATAAAATTAACATCTCGATAAAAAAGTGCATCATCCACCTTTTCATCATTGTTAATATCAATGTCTTTTATTTCTGAATGTTTGCATATATAATCTGTAAATCCTTTTGTTATCGCATTATCTCCATCTTTATTTACAATTAATACGTCCGGTTTTGAGTCCTCAAAATCAACTGCATTACTGCCTGATGTTTGGTTTAAAACCGTAATTGAAATAAGTATTGCTGTATAAAGAATCAACATTCCTTTTTTCTTGTTTAATATTTTTAATATTGTTTTAAAGACTGTCATACTTTTCCCTCCTTAAACTTACGAAAGAAATTATCAAACAGACTGCAATAAATATTAATAAATAGAAAACATTCCTAAAATATCTGTTTAATGTATCGTAATAATACAATGAGTAAAAACCATCTGTTATTAAATTGTTAGGATTAACAAGATTAACTATTGGGGCTTTTTTATCGATTTCATATTTAAGAGCTACACCCATCATACCCGACAAAACAGAGAAAAACATTGTTACAGCTATTGTTATACCTACTTTGGCGTTTTCAGACACCTTTAACACAGATGCAATAAGCACACCTAATGATATACCTGCCAAATCACCAATTAATGTAAGTAAAAGAACTAATGGCAGATTACCGCCGAAATCAACTTTAATAACAAATTTCAAAAATGCCATCAAAATTGCTATTCCAACAAGGCTTACTATATATGAGCCAACTGCCGAACTTAGCACGATTATACTTTTTCTGTTAGGCGATACTGAAATTCTTTTTCCTTTGCTACTCATATTTGCCAAACAAGTGTTAATTGCGGTAAGTCCAAGAGTCCCACCATACAAACATGCCATAGCTATTAAAGTATAAAATTCAATTTGCATATAACCTAAATTTGCACTTGATTTGTCCATTAATTTAACATGTGTGTCATTAATTTTTAGCAAATTTTCTTTGGCAATTTTTTCTCCATCAAAAGATGTATTTCCTTTTGCAATTTGTGTTTCTATATTTTTCTTGCACAATTCTTCAATAACACTTTTGTTTTGTTTAACTTCTGTTACAACAAATTTAAGCAAAGTTTCGTATGTACCATTTTCTTTTACCACAACATTAGGTTCATTATTTTTAAATTGAATATAACCTTCAATTTCTGAGTCATCTAAAAGAGAATCCGCTTTTTTCTTTGTAACATATTTAATATTAAACAATTGATTCTTACTGTCTTTATCAGATAACTCTTTCAAGGTTTCCTTATAAATTATCTGTTTTTCAAATTGACTGTCATTAACAACAGCAATGTCAAATACCTTTAACTGCTCATCCTTTTCAATATTTGAAAACGCCATATTAAAGAAGATTCCTAAAATAATAGGAAAAGCAAAGGTCCAAAATATTAATATTTTATTTTTGAACAATGTTTGTATTGTATACTTCAAATTATGAATAAACATTAGTCCCTTAATTCCTTTCCTGTTAATTTCAAAAATACATCATTTAATGTAGGGCCTACACGCTCTATTTTTTCTTCAATGTTAGCCTGCTGTTTTAACTCTTCGCTTGTTCCCTGAGCTATTATTTTTCCTTTATCTAAAATAATAATTCTGTCACAAAGAATTTCTACTTCTTCCATGTAATGAGTTGTGTAAACAATTGTTGCCCCATTGTCCCTTAACTTTTTTATGCCATCTAAAATGTTGTTTCTACTTTGAGGATCAACTGCAACTGTTGGTTCATCTAAAAAAATTAATTTTGGCTTATGAGCTATTCCACAAGCAATATTTAATCTCCTTAAAAGACCACCTGACAATTGTTTAGGTAAAAACTTTTTGAATTCACCAAGACCTACTAACTCAATGGCTTCTTCTACATACTGCTTTCTGATTTTCTTATTCTGAATATATAAGCCACAAAAATAGTTTATGTTATCATATACATTTAATTCATCAAAAACAGCAACATCCTGAAATATAACCCCTATTTTTTCCTTTATATCATAGGAATCAGGTTTCATTTCCTCTCCGAAAATTTTAATTGTGCCTTTTTGATATTTAAGCAATGACAAAATTGAGTTAATGCAGGTACTTTTACCACTTCCATTAGGACCAAGTAAACCTAAAATTTCTCCTTTATACACATCAAAAGACAAGTCATCAATTGCCAACTTATTCTTGTATTCTTTTGTTAAATTACACACTTCAATTATTTTTTTCTTATTTTTATCCATATCTTTCTCTCTATCTTATATAATAAACTCTATTTTCTTTTCTCTCCGGTGTATTAGGATATTCTCCATCAACATAACCTAAAGCACAATGACCTATACCTTCGTATTCATCTTCAATTCCAAGTGATTTAAGCAATTCCTTTCCCCACTGTGTTTCAAATTCTTCTTTTGCACGATGTATCCAGCAACTTCCGATACCTAAATCATGTGCTGCAAGCATTAGATTACCCATAACCAAACTTCCATCATAAATTCCTGTAGGCCAGTCTTTCTTTGCCAAAACAATTAACATTGCAGGTGCACCATAAAAAGGATCAAAACCTTCTTCCCAACCGCCAATTTTTCTATTCATTTCAGCAATTTCATCTCTAAGTTCTTTTTTAGTTACCTGAATAATTATTGTATTTTGTGTGCCTTTTCCACTAGCTGCATATAAACCGGCTTCTATAATCTTATCAAGTACATCCTGTGGAACCATTTCACTTTTGTACTTACGAATACTTCTTCTTTCCTTCATTTCTTTTAATACTTCACTCATATTGCTACTCCTTTCAATCTTCTTAATTTCAAATTATTAAAACCTGCCTACATTGGTGTTCTCACTTCAATTAAATTTCCGTCTAAATCATAAAACCTTACCATCTTTTGTCCCCAGTTAAAAGTTGTAAGTTCATTTACAAACTTAATGTTAGGATATTTTTGTTTTAAATTATCCACAAAATTTTCTATATTAGTTTCTTCAAAATATAGTTCACTTGCATTATTTTGCAAAATCACATCACCATTCAAAGCTTCTTTCCAAATATTTATATCCTGAAGAACAAGACCTTCGGTTAAAATTATATTTCCGTCTGTGTCTAAAATAACATCTAAACCAAATAAGTCATGATAAAACTTTTTAGATTCTTCTATATCGCTTACTGTGATTAATACGTTTTTTAATTTCATAGGTATTCTCCTTTTCGTATAAATAATATTATACGTTATTTAGAGGATATATGGAATGGAAAAAGAGAGTTTTCTTTCAACGCGAACTCCTTTCTTATAGAAAATATATTTTTCTGTGAAAAATTATATTTTCTATAAGCGGCGTGCATTCCTTAAATGCACGCCTATAAATCAAAAACAACACACAGTCTCTTGTGCTAGCACAAGCCTGTGTGTTGTTTTTGATTTATAATCGTTCGCTTAAAAATTGCTAACGGATTAGTTGTTGATTAATTTGCCGCTTTCGTCATTCCAACTGTAAAGTTTTCTGATTTCTTCTCCAACCTTTTCTGATGGATGTTCTGAAGCTAACTTTCTCATTGCCTTGAAGTGTACCTGACGGCCTGCCGGTGACATGTCAAGTAAGAATTCTTTTGCAAATGTTCCGTCCTGAATGTCTGAAAGAACTTTCTTCATTGCTTTCTTTGTATCTTCTGTTACAATCTTTGGTCCTGTTATGTAATCACCGTATTCTGCTGTGTTTGAGATTGAGTATCTCATTCCTGCGAATCCTGACTGGTAAATTAAGTCTACGATTAATTTCATTTCATGGATACATTCGAAGTATGCGTTTCTTGGATCATATCCTGCTTCACATAATGTTTCGAATCCTGCCTGCATTAATGCACATACACCACCACAAAGTACAGCCTGTTCTCCGAATAAGTCTGTTTCTGTTTCTGTTCTGAATGTTGTTTCAAGTACTCCGGCTCTTGCTCCGCCAATTCCTAATGCGTATGCTAATGCCATGTCTAATGCCTTACCTGTTGCATCCTGTTCTACTGCTACTAAACAAGGTGTTCCTTTTCCTTCCTGATATTCTGAACGTACTGTATGACCAGGTGCCTTTGGTGCTACCATTGTTACGTCTACATCCTTTGGTGGATTAATGCATCCAAAGTGAATGTTAAATCCATGTGCGAACATTAACATGTTTCCTGCTTCAAGGTTTGGTTCAATGTCCTTCTTGTACATGTCTGCCTGTAATTCGTCATTTATAAGTATCATTATAATGTCTGCCTGCTTTGCAGCTTCTGCAGCTGTGTATACCTTAAATCCCTGCTTTTCTGCCTTTGCCCATGACTTACTTCCTTCATATAATCCGATGATTACGTCACATCCTGATTCTTTTAAGTTTAATGCATGTGCATGTCCCTGGCTACCATAACCGATGATTGCAATCTTCTTTCCATCTAACAATGATAAGTTGCAATCTTCCTGATAAAAAATTCTTGCTTCTGACATTTCTTTGCCTCCATATGTATATTTTTATTTTATTATAGTTAAACTATAAAATAATCTTTTTACCTAGCCTATTCCTAAATCGACTTTATTTAATACCTCTTGCTAAACCTGTAATACCTGTTCTTACAAGTTCTAAGATTTCGTAATCTTCTAATAAGCTTAAAAACGCTGATAACTTTGACTGACTACCTGTAATTTCAATCATTACACTTTCTTTTGCTACGTCTACGATGTTAGCTCTGAAAATTTCAGTCATAGCCATAACCTGCTGTCTCTGTTCAGGTGTTGTCTTAATCTTAACTAAAATAAGTTCTCTTGTTACTGAATTAGATGGTTCTAAAACATCAACTCTTTTAACATCTTCTAATTTAGTAATCTGCTTTATAATCTGTTCAAGAATGTCATCATCACCTGTTACAACTATTGTCATTCTTGAATAAAGTGGATTCTCAGTTTCACCAACAGTTAAGCTGTCAATGTTGTATCCTCTTCTGCTAAATAAGCCTGCTATTCTGTTCAATACACCTGATGTATTGTCAACTAATACTGATAAAACTTTCTTGTTCATAATGTATTCCCCTTTTCTCAGTTTCTATCAATTAATACTATCACATATAACATTTTTGTCAATGAAACGTATTTATCATTCCTTGTAAATTTTATCAAAAATTTATCCTATTTACAATATATGAATATAACATTTTTTCTTGATCTTTTTTAATATATTTTATATCTGTTTTATACAGCAAGAAATTTATCCACATTTTCTTATTCCCCCAAAGTGCTCCATTAGGGACGCACATTTGTGCAAAAAGAAAATTATTTTGTTGACTAAGAAATATAAATTTTATATACTAATATTTGTTGCAGCAAGCTGCCTTGGCTCAGTCGGTAGAGCGTCGCCTTGGTAAGGCGGAGGTCGGGGGTTCAAGTCCCCTAGGCAGCTTTATAGCTAAAAAGAGTGCATTAAAACTTAATGCACTCTTTTTGATTTCAGTTATTTATTATTTATACAAGCTACTTTCATAATCATTTGAAAGTAACTTGTATTTTTATTTCATTCTCTGTCTTACGATTTCATACGCCAAAACTCCTGTTGCCACAGAAGCATTTAATGAATCAATATCTCCGAACATGGGAATTGATGCAATAAAGTCGCATTTTTCTTTTACAAGTCTGCTAACACCTTTTCCTTCGTTTCCAACAACCAAACCTATAGGTCCTTTAAGGTCTAAATCGTACATTGTTGTGCCACCCATATCTGCACACACAAACCATAAACCTTTATCTTTTAACTCTTCTATTGTTTTTGAGATGTTTGTAACCTTGGCAACCGGTGTGTAGCTAACTGCTCCAGCTGATGCTTTAACTGCAGTTGCCGTAAGTCCTGCCGCTCTGTGTTTTGGAATAATTACACCATGGGTACCTGCTAAATTTGCTGTACGGATAATTGCCCCTAAATTATGTGGATCTTCAATATCATCTAAAATAACAACAAATGGTGGTTCCCCTTTATCTTCTGCCTTTTTCAAAATATCATCAACTGTTGCATATTCAAAAGCTGCAATATATGCAATAACTCCCTGATGCTTTCCTGTTTCTGACATTTGATCAAGTCTTTCTTTTTTTACATAATTAATTATCGTATCGTGTTTTTTTGCTTCACGTAAAACAGTGTTCATTGAACCTTCTTTGCAATGTTCCAACACAAACAACTTATCTACTGTTTTCCCGGCTCTGAAAGCTTCAATTACGGCATTTCGTCCCTCTATTACAAATTCCTCGTATCTCAAAATTAACCTCTCTTATTTTCTTCGTTATTCTTAAATCTGCTAACAGCCATTTTTATAAGTTCCATCATTCTGTCTGACTGCTTTGTTAAATATAACCATCCCATTAGTGCCTCAAAACCTGTTGCAACTCTGTAATCAGACATTGATGCATTCTTGGCTCTTGTAATTGCCTTGGCATTTCTTCCACGTTTGTAGATTTTCACTTCTTCTTCTGTTAAATCATCCATAATTAAATGAATCATTTCTGCCTGTGTTTGGGCTTTGACCAGATTAGAAGCCGCCTTATGAATTTTGTTTACCTGACGGTTTGCCTCGTCAACAATTACTGTTCTAATGATGATTTCATATATTCCATCACCTATATAAGCCAAAGTCAAAGGAGAATAATCAGTAATTGTTATCTCCTCTAACTCCATTTTGTTTTTTATTATCTCGAATAAATCCATGTTTTGAATTATCTCCATTTTCGCTAAACTTACTTTTCAATATGGTAAGTTGTTCCTTCACGTGTATCCTTTAAAATAATTCCCTTAGAAGCTAACTCATCTCTAATTGAGTCTGCTATAGCAAAATCTTTGTTTTTCTTTGCTTCTGCACGCTTAGCAATCATTTCATTAATGTATGTTTCTAATTCGCTGTCAATATTTTCTTCTTTCTTTTCTTCAATAGCACCCTTTGTAAGGTCTAATGAAAGAACTTTGTCAAAATCATTTATAATAGCTAATTTTGTTGCCTCATTAGTATCTTCTTTTAATACATCATATACTAATGTAATACCTGAAGCTGTATTTAAATCATTTCCAACAACATCAATGAACTTTTCTTTGTATTCCTTTACTAATTCCTGATTTATTTCGCCATCATTTGTAAGCTTGCCAATACGGTTTCTTAACTTCTTATAGCCGGCAGCTACAGAATCAAGTACCTGGTAACTAAACTGAAGTGGTTTTCTGTAATGAGACTGTAAACAGAACATTCTGTACACAACCGGATCATAACCTTTACTTTCTAATAATGAAACTGTAAGGAAATCTCCCTTTGACTTACTCATCTTACCACTCTTATCATTTAAATGATGTACATGGAACCAGTAATTGCACCATTTATGACCTAAAAATGACTCACTCTGTGCAATTTCGTTTGTATGATGTGGGAAAATATTATCAATTCCACCACAATGTAAATCTAAATGTTCTCCTAAATGTTTAATACTAATGCAAGAACATTCAATATGCCATCCAGGGTAACCAACACCCCAAGGACTATCCCATTTTAACTCTTGATTATCAAACTTTGATTTTGTAAACCATAATACAAAGTCTGTTTTATTTTTCTTGTTTTCGTCTTCATCTACATCATCTCTTACACCAACCATAAGTTCATCTTCATCATGACTTGTTAATGTGTAGTATTCTTTAAGCTTTGATGTATCAAAATATACATTACCACCTGCTACATACGCATAATCTTTTTCAAGAAGAACCTTAATCATATTAATAAATTCATCAATACAATTTGTTGCAGGTTCAACTACGTCAGGAGTTTTAATATTTAATTTTTTACAATCTGAGAAAAATGCATCTGTATAGAATTTGGCAATTTCCATAACTGTCTTATGTTCTCTTTTTGCACCCTTTAACATTTTATCTTCGCCGGTATCAGCATCACTTGATAAATGGCCAACGTCAGTAATATTCATAACTCTCTTTACGTTGTAACCTTCATAACGCAACTCTTTTTCAAGTACATCTTCCATAATATAGCTACGAAGATTTCCAATATGCGCATAATGATAAACTGTAGGTCCACATGTATACATGCCAACCTGTTCTTCTGATATAGGTTTAAAAACTTCTTTTTTCTTTGTTAAAGTGTTGTAAATTTTCATATTATCTCCTTTATGTAGACTATTTGTTTTTTAACTTTTCTATTTCATCGTTTAATCTCTTTAATTCATTTTGTACAGGATGTGGAATGTGTACCTGATCTAAATCATTGTGCTGAACCGGAACATTATCCTGTTTTACCACAATACCCGGAACACCTACAACTGTACAGTTTGGTGGTACTTCCTCCAATACAACAGAGCCTGCTGCAACTTTTGAGTTGTCACCTATTGTAAAGGAACCAAGTACTTTTGCTCCTGCTCCAATCATAACGTTATTGCCTATAGTAGGATGACGTTTACCTTTTTCTTTGCCGGTACCTCCAAGGGTAACTCCCTGATACAAAGTAACATTTTCTCCAATTATAGCTGTTTCACCTATAACCACACCATGACCATGATCAATAAATAGTCCTTTACCAATCTGTGCTGCAGGATGAATTTCTATACCTGTCTTTCTGGCTGTTCTTTGTGATATGCGTCTTGCTCTAAAAACTTTTCCTTTTAAATATAGCTTATGAGCTTTTCTATAATTATAAATTGCCCAAAAACTTGGATATAATATTGCCTCAATATCTTTTTTTATTGCAGGATCTCTATCCTTTATTACTTCTACTTCTTCTTTGTAAAATTTTAAAAATCCCATTTTAATCTCCAAACTAAATTCGTCTAATTACTATATATGCATTATATTTTTAATTTAATATCTTATCAGTCAAATACTTAATTAATTATGACACTACAATTCTTTATAATACCACAATTTCTAAAGTATACCACTTTTCTTAAACATAATCGTTTATGAAAAAGCTGTCTTTTTTACAAACCGTTGGAAAATTTGGTATTTCTTTATAGCCAAATATGTGTGCTGTAAGTTCTCCAATACTAACATCAAAATCTACATCTTCCTGATTTTCGATTTTGTCCAGCTTAACACTTCCATGATGGAAATTCATCTTAAAGCATCCATTATTTTCGTTTAAAATCGGATCTGTAATCCTTATTGTTCTTTCTTTAAAATCCTTAAAAGATAACAACCTCAATGTTTTTCTAATATTAATAAGTCTTGCCATTGCGTATGGTTTTCTAACATCACTTTGCCAACTAAGAGTCTGCAAACTGCTGTCTAACACTTCTTCTAATATTTCACCATCTATAAATATTCTGTACCCAACAATTACTTTCTTTTGGATAAACAACTCTATTTCGCCATTTTCAACTTCAACTAACTCAAGCATTTGCTTAAAGTAGTCTAAATCTTTTGATAAAGCAATGCGATGGTTACTGTCCATTGCCTGCTGTGCAAAAATTGATAGCTTTACTAAATCTGACTTTTCGGCTTTTCTTCTAATAACAGAATGGCTTGGCTTTCTTCTATGCTCTTTCTCTATCATTTCCCGCTTGTCCATAACAAATTCGAAACCGAATTTTCTATATATTTCTGCATTTTCAGGACTTGATGGAATTAAATATGTAAAAACATCCATATTTAAAAACATACTTGAAATAACGTCCTGAAATATTTCTTTTATATATCCTTTTTTTCTATATTTTTCCCATGTAGCAACTGCATAAATGTAAGTTACATTTGTTTTCAGGTTTCCTACAACTGCATCTTTTGGAATCAAATGAATAGCAGATACAATTTCACCATCCTTTTCATTAACCACTACTTCGTTTTCACGAATTCGTTTGTCAAAGTAGTAATCAACAAACTCTTTTGTATCTTCTTCAAAACAATGCTCATACAAATCTCTTATTTTTGTTTTTTCATTATTCTCAAGTAATCTTACCATAACCACTCTCTCTACTTCTGAATTATTGTGTATTTCTCTACCATATAAATAGGATTATATGATAATTTGGATTTTCTAAGGCCCTCAATTCCCATGTCATCTTCTCTGTTTTCTTTTCCTGCCAGTGGAAATGCTTCAATTAAAAACTGGCTACAAATATACTGATAAAGTCCTCTTATTTCCGGATTTGCCTTTTCTACCGGCAAATAAACCATATCTTCCTGTTCATAATAATTTCCTATGCAGAAAGACTCTAATTTGTCATCTACATACACACCGCCAATTTTGTAATCAAAAACTTCTTCATTATCCAAAATGTATTTGATTCCTTTTGCTTCACTGTCTATAAACTCATATTCTTCAGCATGACTTTTTGTTTCTTTCCATTTTTCCAAATATTCTAAAATTTCTTTTTCATTTTCTTTACCTAGAATCTTAAATGAGTATCGACCTTCATATTCTTTCTTAAAGGCATTTAGATGATTTTTCTTCTTGTGGTATTTTTTGCCACTGAAAGTTCTTAGTTTTTCAGCATCATATACATAATCGTAGTATGTTCTGTCAGGTATTACTATATATTCATCTTCCGGCAAATCTAAAGTTTCAAGAGCCTTCTTATCAACAAGGTACATTGTTAGTTTCTTCTTTAATACATTGTTGAAATAGTCCTGTGTTTCAAGGAAACATTCTTTCAAGTCTTCTTCCCTGCAACAAGGCACTGATGAATAGTATTGATTATCTTCACTCTTTGCCACCCACATTAATCCATGTTCATTTGTAAAATACCATGTAGGATAACAATTCTCCCAAAGGAACAAATCAAGTATATTACTGTCTGCCGTCTCCGGTCTTCTTAAATTGTAATATTCATTTATTTGGTTGTAGTCCTCTATTTTTATTTCGTGTAATTGATAATCTTTCATATTTTGCCTTCTATCTGTTATGTATATTCTCCTCTAACAATACAATAGCCTGTGATGAAATTCCAAGTCCTTCCCCTGTAAAACCTAACCCTTCTTCTGTTGTTGCTTTTATGCACACCTGATTCACATTAATATTTAATGCATCTGCCACGTTTTTTACCATTTGTTCCCTGAAAGGTGCAAGTTTTGGTTTCTGGCATATAATTGTTGCATCAATATTTCCTATTACATAATTATTTTCTTCTAATAATTTTCCTACATGCATCAATAATTTAATACTTGAAATATCCTTATATTGTGGATCAGTATCAGGGAAATGTTTTCCTATATCACCTAATGCTGCCGCACCAAGTAACCCGTCCATAATTGCATGAACAACAACATCCGCATCTGAATGTCCAAGAAGTCCGTACTCGTATGGAATCTCCACTCCGCCTAATATTAATTTTCTGTTTTCTACTAATTTATGGACATCATATCCCATCCCTATTCTCATAGTATTCTCCTATTAAATTATATTTTTCCGCAAAGATGTTTTTATTATACCACACTTTTTAATAAAATCATTATATTATGTACAAAAACGAAAAAAGTTATCTAATCCCTTAATTTTGGTAAAAAAAGAACCCTAAAACAAAAAA
>OGIE01003041.1_pt1 | contig 19028 bp, 18 predicted proteins | sample 1571581 | NCBI WGS metagenome assembly OGIE01 (sample SAMEA2582021, study PRJEB24529) | metagenome | biome: Human gut stool | place: China | collected 2011
ATTTACTAATCCGTTGGTTAAAACCAACGGCAAATGAACCTGTAACTAAGCATGTTTTATTTATGACTGATGGCTTGTTCGGATAGTTCAATTATTTCTAAAAATAATTTATATGAAGATATTACTTTTGTCCTGCTGTTTGTTTCTTTCTGCTTTACCTGCACGAGCAGATGACCAGGATACCACGAAAGTCCGTCAGATTGATTTGAACGAGGTTGTAGTCCAGTCATTCAAACAAAACAGGGATCTGCGCCTGGAGCCGCTGTCGGCATCGTCTGTTACCGGTACAGCCATACAGAATAAGAACATTACAAGTATCAAGGAATTCAGTTCATTCATTCCGAACCTCTTTATGCCTGATTACGGCTCGAAGCTGACCTCTCCGGTCTATATCCGCGGGGTCGGTTCAAAGATCAACGCTCCTTCCGTCGGGCTTTATGTGGATGGTATCCCTTACTTTGAAAAGTCGGCATTCGATTTTGACTTTGCTGAAATAGACCGTGTCGAAGTATTGCGCGGGCCGCAGGGAACCTTATACGGACGTAATACGATGGGAGGGATCATCAACGTATATACCAAATCCCCCCTGAAGTTTCAGGGAATGAACGCCTCGATCTCCAACGGAACGTACGGTGCCCGCGATTACACCCTTTCCCGCTATGCGAAGATAGGGGAGAAATTCGGCTATTCCCTTTCTGCCGATTATAGCAGGAGCGACGGCTATTTCACCAATACCTTTACCGACAAGAAGGCCGATGACCAGAAAAGTGGTTCCGGGCGTATTCGTCTGGAATGGCAGCCGACGCAGCAATGGTCGCTGGGTTTGATGAGTTCCTACGATTATTCCAAACAGGGAGGATACCCTTATGCAGTCTGCGATTCGCTGACCCATAAGCCCGGTGAGGTAAACTATAACGACTATAGTTTTTATAAACGCGTTCTGTCGACAACCGGCCTTACAGCAGAGTATAAAGGAACCGAATATAGCCTGAGCAGTAAAACAGCCTTTCAATATCTGTTGGACCATCAGGGTATCGACCAGGATTTTTCTCCGGCAAGCGTTTATTTTGCCCGGCAAGACCAGAAGCAGAAGATGTTTTCGGAAGAGCTGAATCTGAAATCGACAACGGCCAACCGGTATAAATGGCTGTTCGGCGCTTTCGGATTCTGGCAGGGGATCGATAATACAGTGATACTTGATTATCTGGCACAAAAATACACAACCCGCAAATTCTATGATACGCCGACTTACGGCTTTGCCCTGTATCACCAGTCCACTTTCGATGATCTGTTGTTCGACGGCCTCTCCGCTACTTTCGGTATACGGTATGATTACGAACGTGCTTCTACCGATTTTGTCGGTTTTAAAGATACGGAAGAGAAAACGGAACAATCGGATGCTTTCTACAGTAAACTGAAATTCAGCCAGGTGACGCCTAAGTTTGCCTTACAGTATCTATTCCCGTCTTCCGGTATCCTTTATGCGACTGTGACCAAAGGATATAAGACCGGCGGATTCAATACCTCTTTCGAACGTGAAGAGGATCGCTCTTTCCGCCCGGAAACAAGCTGGAACTATGAGATAGGCGGTAAGCATCCATTTCTGGATAACCGCTTGCGTGCCGATATCGCTTTCTTCTGGATCGACTGGAAGAATCAGCAGATCAGCCAGACCCTTCCCTCCGGACGCGGTTCGATGTTGACCAATGCCGGACGGAGCGAGAGTAAAGGGGTAGAGGTTAGCTTGCAGGGAAATCCGGTGAACGGGTTGATGGTGCAGGTGAATTATGGTTTCACCCATGCTACGTTTAAGGAGTATGTCGATGAGAAGAAAAAGATCGATTATTCGGGCAATTATCTCCCGATGGTGCCTTCGCATACCTTTGCCGTCGGTGCCGATTATACGATTCCGACACCTTGTTCCCATATCGACCGTATCATGATCAGTACGAATTTTACCGGAGTGGGACGAATCCACTGGAAAGAGGATAACAAAGTTTCCCAACCTTTTTACGGACAATTGAACGGAAAAGTGTCAATAACCAAAGGATTCGCTACCTTTGCAATCTGGGCAAAGAATATCACCGATACACAATATACCGCTTTTTATTTCGAATCGGCAGGAAAAGGTCTGGCACAGTCGGGCCGGCCGTTTACGATTGGCGGAAGTGTGGCGATAGCACTTTGATATGGCTTACATCTGATAAGATATGATACAAAAAAATAAAGCGTTTAATCTCGGAACTTTCTTCTGTCTGTACATTGCTCAGACCATTCCGATGAGTTTTTTCTCTACCGTGATCCCGGTGATGATGAGGCAGGAGAATTTCTCTTTGTCAGCCATCGGATTGCTGCAACTGATCAAGCTGCCCTGGATCCTGAAGTTCCTGTGGTCGCCGATGGTGGACCGTCATGCCCGGACAACGGGCGATTACAAGCGGTGGATCTTCTCTTCTGAGCTGATCTATGCCATCCTGATCTTTGCCGTTGCTTTCCTCGATTTTAAAACGGACTTTTATACCATCATCGCTTTGATCATCGTATCTTTTATCGCTTCAGCCACACAGGACATTGCGACCGATGCACTGGCTGTCCTTTCCTTTAACCGGAAGGATAAGAGCCTGGTGAACAGTATGCAGTCGATGGGTAGCTTCGGCGGTTCGATGATCGGCGGCGGGGTGTTGCTGCTGTTGTTTAAGCAATTGGGTTGGAACAGCCTGCTGCCGTGTGTGGCTCTGTTCGTGATCGTGGCTTTGCTTCCGTTGCTGTTCAACCGCGGCCTGGAGATTGCTCCGAAAGATACGCATGAAAGGGCGAAGAAAGCAGATGTCTTTTATTTCTTTACCCAAAAGAATATATGGAAACAGATCGGTTTCTTGTTCCTCTATTATTCCGGCCTGATCGGTACACTGGCGATGTTGAAGCCTTATCTGGTCGACCTGGGATATTCCATGAAAGAGATCGGGGTGATGAGTGGCGTGGTCGGAACTTCCTTCGGTTTTGTTTTTTCTTTTATCGGAGGGTTTGTCGTACGGCGGATCGGGCGGCATTGGGCGCGTATCCTGTTTTCCGTCTTTGTATTGCTTGCCACGCTTTACTTCCTGGGGCTTTCATATGTTACCCCGACGCTCGGCATGTTGTATGCCGGCATTGCCTTGCTTTGGGGGAGTTACGGCATGGCGACGATCGTTGTTTATACTACGGCGATGGATTGCGTACGTCCCGGACGGGAAGGTACCGACTTTACGATACAGACAGTCATTACCCATTTGAGCGGGATGCTGATGGCGATATTGAGCGGAAAGATTGCCGACCATACCGGCTATCACGGATTGTTTTTCTTTGAAGTCAGCCTGGCTGTCTTGTCGTTTGTTTATATATTGATCGTGTTCAGAAAAGAGAAAGAAACAGCATAGTTATGATACAGGACTTATTACAGAAATATAATGTGCCGGTTCCGAGATATACCAGTTATCCCCCGGCCAATTATTTTACGGATACATTTACAAATACGGATTATGAATCTGCCATAGAAGCCTCTAACACCGCCAGTCCGGGACACATCTCATTTTATGTGCATATTCCTTTTTGCCGTCATCTTTGCCATTATTGCGGATGTAATTCGTTTGCGATGATGAACCGGGATGTGGTAGAACGTTATATAGAAGCCGTACATGAGGAGATCGACCGGGTGAAAGAGCGTCTGGCTCCCGGACGGAAAATCTCCCAGATCCATTATGGCGGAGGAAGCCCTACCGCAATGCCGGTGTATGTGTTGAAGGAACTGAACGAGCATCTGCTATCCGGTTTTGAGACGATCGATCAGCCGGAAATAGCAGTGGAATGCCACCCCGGATATCTGGACGAAGAATACTGGCAATGCCTGGCAGAAGCCGGTTTTAACCGCTTTAGCCTGGGGGTCCAGGATTTCGATGAGAAAGTATTGAAGACGGTAAACCGCCGTCCGGCTTTGCTTCCGGTTGAAATGATCTTCCGGATACTACGCAGTAAAGGTGCACGTATCAATATGGATTTTATTTACGGACTGCCTTTCCAGACAGCCGAAAGCTTCTCCGAAACCATCACCCGGGCGGCTGTTTTACAACCCGACCGTCTGGTCACTTTCTCTTATGCCCATGTCCCCTGGGTCAACCGGCAACAGTTGATCCTGGAAAAAGCCGGGCTTCCGGCCAGTGAGGAAAAGAGCCGCATGTTTGAAGCTGCCAAAGAAATATTAGGCGGCAACGGTTATAAAACGATCGGACTGGATCATTTTGTCCGCAAAGACGACGAACTCTACACAGCCCGGCAAAACGGACAGTTACACCGTAACTTTCAGGGCTATTGTACCCGCCGTACGACAGGACAGGTGTATGCTTTCGGAGTGACGGGTATAAGCCAGTTGAGTTCCGCCTATACACAAAACAGCAAAGACATCAATCGATATATCGAACAGATCGGGAGCGGTTCGTTTGCTATAACGAAAGGATATACACTGAGTCGTGACGAACAGATTACCCGTGAAGTGATCGAAACGCTGATGTGTAATTATACATTGAACTGGCAGGAAGTGGCAACCCGTCTGTCTTGTCCGGTAGATGAGGTAAAGGCGGCAACGGCCTATGATGAGAATCGCATACGGGAGTTTGCCGAAGATGGTCTGATCGAATATGACGATGATCATATCCGCATGACTTCCGAGGGTGCTCTTTTTGTTCGTAATGTGGCTGCATCGCTGGATAAACTGATGCTTCACTCAAATAAATCATTTTCAAAACCAGTCTGATATGGAACAGCATACTACGGATATTCTGATAATCGGAGCCGGATTGACCGGTTTGACCACCGCTTTTCATCTCGTGCGGGGAGGAAAACAAGTACATATTCTGGAATGTAGCGACCGGGTAGGAGGACAGATACATACTTTCCGGGAAGATGGTTTCATCTTTGAAAGCGGTCCTAATACAGGAGTCGTTTCTTATCCGGAAGTGGCAGAATTGTTTTCGGCTCTATCTCCGGCATGTCAATTGGAGACGGCCCATGACGAGGCGAAGTGCCGCCTCATCTGGAAAGGAAATTCATTCCGTGCGTTGCCTTCCGGCCTGTTCAGTGCCGTGACAACCCCCTTATTCACGTTGAGTGATAAATTCCGTATCCTGGGAGAACCCTTCCGTGCCAAAGGTACGAATCCGGATGAATCGGTAGGAGAACTGGCCGCCCGGCGTTTAGGAAAGTCTTTCCTGAATTATGCAGTCGATCCGTTTTTATCCGGCGTCTATGCGGGCGATCCGCTGAAGCTGGTTACTCGTTATGCTTTACCTAAATTATACAATCTGGAACAGCAATACGGTGGATTTATCAAGGGAACGATCGCAAAAGCCCGGTTACCTAAAACGGACCGTGACCGGCTGGCAACCAAGAAGGTATTTTCCGCATTCGGTGGTTTGGAAAATCTGGTGAAGGCTATGGAAGAAACCATCGGCCGCCCGAATATCACGCTATCGGCTTCCGGTATCACGATCCGTCCGTCGGAAAATGGCTGGCAGGCTACTTATAAAACATCGGAAGGGGAGCAAACCCTTCATGCCAATACGGTGGTAACGACCTGCGGCGCTTATGCATTGCCGGCTCTGTTACCGTTTATCCCCGCAGTAGATATGGATAAGATCAGCAACCTGCAATATGCCCCGGTAGTACAAGTCAGCGTCGGTATCCGTAATACAGGGAATTTACATTTTAATGCTTTCGGGGGGCTGGTCCCTTCCTGTGAAAAGAAAGATGTGTTGGGAATCCTTTTTCCGGCAGCCTGTTTCGATAACCGGGCACCGAAAGGAGGGGCGCTCTTCTCTTTCTTTATCGGTGGTGTCAAACGGTCGGAACTGACCCGTTTGACGGATGACGAGTTGAAGGCCTTGGTGATACATGAGTTCCATGCGATGTTGAAATTCCCGATCGGGATACAGCCGGATATGATCCGTATTTTCCGCCATGCCCATGCTATCCCTCAATATGAATTAAGCAGCGGTGAACGTTTTGCTACGATCGATAAATTACAAACACGCTATCCCGGTCTGATACTGGCTGGTAATATCAAAGGCGGTATCGGTATGGCCGACCGGATCCGACAGGCAACAGGTATTGCTGAAAACTTGCTCATGTAAGTCAAAATTACTTTCTTTGTAAAAAAGACAAATTATGGATAAGGTCGAGGATAAAATGGTTGAAATAGCCCGGTTTCAATATGTGGAACAGGCTCAGGGACTGGTCTCTTTATTACAAGCCAACGGAGTTGTATGTTATGTAAGAAATGAATATACAACTCAGGTTATGGGATTTACGGATATGGGAGGTATCCGTGTAGAACTTTTGGAAAGCGATGTGGAACAGGCTATGCAGATTATGGAAGCCAACGGATATGAAATCCCCTCTGAAGACGAAGAAGCAGAGCAGATACAGGTCGTAGCCGGTTGGGCACGTCATATCCCTTTTCTACGTAATTATACGTTGGAAAAGCAAATTGTCATCTTATTCGTGATTATTGCTGTATTTTTGGTATTATTGATCTTTTTTGGATCACAAATCTCATCTAACTAAACAAATGTAACCAATGGCCCGTAGAAAGATTACAAATAGTCAGGCGGTATGTCTCACCCTTTTGTGGGGTGTTTTAGCCTACATGCTGCTTGTTTACAGCGAAGAGATCACATTTGATGTGATTTTTGCCCTGGTAGCATCAGCTATCATTGTGTTCGTTCCTGTCTATAAAAACATAAAACGTAGAAATGAGTGACATTTAGTTATTATTGCCCCTTTTAAATGTCTAAATGATATTTTTTTATCATTTTTTCTTTCAAATATTTGCTAGTTTGAAAAAATGGCTTACCTTTGCGACGTTCTTGAATGAAGGACGTTAAATAGCAAATTGGTATAACATTCTAAATAAACAGTTCTTATGAAGGCAAATGAAGTTTTAGACAACTTAAAAAGAAGATTTCCTAACGAACCCGAGTATCATCAGGCAGTTGCAGAAGTTTTAGGCACAATTGAAGAAGCCTATAACGAACATCCTGAATTTGAAAAAAGCAACCTGATCGAACGTCTCTGTATTCCTGATCGTATTTTTTCATTCCGTGTAACCTGGGTGGACGATAAAGGACAAGTACAGACAAACATGGGTTATCGTATCCAGCATAACAACGTGATCGGCCCGTACAAAGGCGGTATTCGTTTCCATGCTTCGGTAAATCAGTCTATCCTTAAGTTTCTGGCTTTCGAACAGACTTTCAAGAACTCATTGACTACACTGCCGATGGGTGGTGGTAAAGGTGGTGCCGACTTCAGCCCGCGTGGTAAATCAAATGCTGAAATCATGCGTTTCTGCCAGGCATTCGTAATGGAATTGTGGCGTCACATTGGTCCGGATACAGACGTTCCTGCAGGTGATATCGGTGTCGGTGGACGTGAAGTGGCTTATATGTATGGTATGTACAAAAAACTGGCTCGCGAAAACACTGGTACATTCACTGGTAAAGGTATTGAATTCGGTGGTTCGCTGATCCGTCCGGAAGCAACAGGTTACGGTAATGTTTACTTCCTGTTGGAAATGTTGAAGACTCGTAACATCGATATCAAAGGCAAGGTGGTTGCTGTTTCCGGTTCAGGTAACGTAGCTCAGTACACAGTTGAAAAACTGATCGAACTGGGAGCTAAACCGGTTACTATGTCAGATTCTGACGGTTATATCTATGATCCGGACGGTATCGACCGTGAAAAACTGGATTATATCATGGAATTGAAGAACCTGTATCGTGGACGTATCCGCGAATATGCAGAAAAATATGGTTGCAAATATGTTCAGGGTGCACGCCCCTGGGGTGAAAAATGCGATATCGCTATGCCGAGTGCCACTCAGAACGAATTGAATGGCGACGATGCCAAGGCATTGTTGGCAAACGGATGTTTCGCTGTATCTGAAGGTGCTAACATGCCTTCTACTCCGGAAGCGATCGATGCATTCCTGGAAGCTAAGATCCTGTACGCTCCGGGTAAGGCTGCTAACGCCGGTGGTGTTTCTGTATCAGGTTTGGAAATGACTCAGAACGCAATGAAGCTGAGCTGGACAAGAGAAGAAGTAGACGAAAAACTGAAAGGTATCATGAAGTCTATCCACGAACAGTGTGTAAAATACGGAACACAGGCTGACGGAACTGTAAACTATGTGAAGGGTGCAAACGTTGCCGGCTTCATGAAGGTTGCAAAAGCAATGATGGCGCAAGGTATCTTATAATTGACAGAAATGCCGGTTACAATATAGATTTTTGGTCATGGAAAAAGGGAGTCGAAACGGCTCCCTTTTTTATTTTATTTCTTACAGTTTTTTTATTCTACGTATAAAACCAGTCCTTTCAGATATTCTCCTTCCGGATGGTAAATATTCACCGGGTGATCGGCGGGTTGTGTCAATTGATGCAGGATACGGACGCTGCGTCCCGATTGTGCAGCGGCACTGAATACCGCTAACCGGAAATTCTCTTTACTCACAACTTGCGAGCAGGAGAATGTGAACAGGATACCTCCCGGTTTGATCTTTTCGAAAGCGATCGCATTTAATTTACGATATCCCTGCAACGCATTGCGAAGTACATTTTTATGTTTGGCAAAGGCTGGAGGGTCCAGAATGATCAGGTCGTAATTACTTCCCATCTTTTCCAGGTATTTAAAAGCATCTTCCGCAAAAGCCTTATGACGGGGATCGCCCGGGAAATTCAACTCCACATTCTTATTGGTCAGCGAGATCGCTTTGGCAGAACTGTCTACCGAATGAACGATTTCTGCACCGCCGCGCATCGCATAGAAAGAGAAACCGCCTGTGTAGCAGAACATATTCAATACCGAATGACCTTTCGCATACTTTTCCAGTAACGAACGGTTCTCACGCTGGTCGACGAAGAATCCTGTCTTTTGGCCTTTCTGCCAGTCCACGCAGAATTTCAATCCGTTCTCGATGGCAATATCTTCAACCTCTCCGCCATACAAATAACCGTCTTCGCTTCCGAGATTCGCTTTGTAAGGAAGGGTTGCTTCCGATTTGTAGTAAATATTCTGTAGTGAATCTCCCAATACCGTTTTTAAAGCTTCGGCAATATTGTGACGGGCATAATGCATACCGACCGAATGCGCCTGCATAACAGCAGTATGGGCATACATGTCGATGACGAGTCCCGGAAGATTATCACCTTCCCCATGAATCAGACGATACGTATTATTGTTTTCCACACCGGCTAGTCCCAGTTCACGCCGTAGATCATAAGCAATACGGATACGATTCGTCCAGAAATCCGCATCGATCGCGGCTTGCTTGAACGACAAAATACGTACGGCAATACTACCGATCTGATAGTGGCCGATAGCCAGGAAACGCTGGTTTGCACCGTACACTTCTACCACATCGCCCTCTTCCGGGTTACCTTCAATGCTCTGGATCGCTCCGGAGAATACCCAGGGATGGAAGCGCAGTAACGATTCTTCCTTTTTCGGTTTGAGAAAGATTTTACAATAATTCATTCTGTATTATTTATCTTGATTCAATTGGTTGTATATTCTCAGGCAAGCCCAGGCGTCGAGGGCTGCATATTTCTTCTGTTGTTCGGTCAGTATATCTGCCTCCCAGTTACTCAGGCGTTGTCCTTTCGATATCTTTTTATCGAAAAGGATCGCATATATCTTTTGCAGGCTGGCATCCTCGATACCGAACTGTCCGACGTAATTCTGCAGATCCAGGAAGTTTGCCGGTTTGATATCCGTCCGTTTCCGCATGGCGCCGAAGTCATCACGCAGGGAAAGACCTATTTTCAGTATCTTTTCATTCACCAGAAAATCTTCCAATGACTGCGGAATGCCGATCCGGTTCAGCCGGAAAAGGAAGCAAGCCTCATCCGTCGAGATCTGCATCAGCGAAATTTTATAACGTGTCCCTTTTTTAAAACTGGGGCGCGTTTCCGTATCGAAACCCACGGCCTCGAATCCGGATAAATAGCTAACGGCTTTATCACTGTCTTTTTCTGTATCGATCACGATAATCCGTCCTAAAAATTCTTCTATCTCAAGAAGTGATATTTCTTCCTTTGTTATTGTGTGTGTATATTGTGTCATCATTCCTCGTTCGTTTCAATAATTTCATCATCGCTGTAACGGGCAGCGTGAAGTGCTTTCAGTGCGTTTAAGAGTTGCTGTCCCCAGAACTCCTGGAAATTGGTACGGCATAAGGCAATAGACTGAAGCATGACTTCTTCGTTTCCCTGACGGAAAAGTGAAACGAAATTCCCGACATCCTGATAAACATCGGCGAGGTTTTCAGAGATAAATGCAGCGATAGGCGTATCACTGTATTGCATATCCGGATGGAAGGTTTCCAGATAGGAATCCTTCTCTCCCAGCAGTTCAGCAATCCGGTTACGAACAGATTCGTACATGTCTTCCGTAACGGTCAGCTCCGGTTCGTCATCTTCGTCCGGTTCTACTTCCGGTAGAAGTGTTGCTTTCAGATAAAGTAACGGCAATAGTTTGACTGCTTTGTCCATAAAATCGAACAGCTCTCTTTCTCCGGCTGTTTCAACAAATGTACAAAACTCCAGCGCTACAGTTACAAACTCCAGCGTATTACGTTCGTATATAGGGTTGTTCTCCTTTTCCATGTTACTTCTTATGGTGTACCTAAGATTTCTAACTTGCAAAAGTAACAAATATATTGCGATAATCAGAATTATTAATTCTTAATTAAGGTCTAATAAAAAAGATGGTCTCTTGGATTTGTCTGTTTGTCACATTTATAGTCGCTGTTGATAAACCTTGGGAGAAATACGTAAGAAACGATAAAAAACAAGTGATCAGAAGAATAATTATCCCCTTTCTGTTGTATATTTGTAAAGGATGAAATCAGCGGCTGATAATTGTCAGCCGATCGGTCGATGATTATGAGCCAATCGGTCGATAATTATCAGCCATATGGCCGACGGTTATCAACCACTGATTACTCGCCGTACTAATTCGAAAAAGTATGGCATATAGATAGAATTAGTATGTAATCTAAAAATAATGCCATGGCAATAAAATTTAAAGTTTATTCAACGCCGAAGCCAAACGGGCGCGCTGGTGCAAGATTAACACATGCCCGTGCAATCAGCCGGGGAACTTATAACTTGGAGAAAGTATGTAGGCTGATAAGCGAACGTTCTGCCGTATCGTCTGCCGAAGTGAAAAGTGTCCTTGACTCATTTGCCTGGGTGATTGAACTGGCATTGGAAGACGGTTGCCATGTGGAACTGGATGATCTGGGCTATTTCTCACCATCGTTGAAAACTGTTTTGAATAAAAAGAATGAAAACAGGAATATGGTTTATGTAGATGGGATCAATTATCGTTGTTCGACCTCTTTGCGTGAGAAGTTACGTGCGATCGATCTGGAATATGTAAAAGTAAAAAAGAAACCGGGGGATTGGGAGACACGGAGAAATGAGTTGGTAAAATATATGGAAGATTGGGAAAGCGTCACTCCCCGTACTTATGCAGAAGCATTTGGCTGTAGCCGTTACCGGGCGACACTCGATCTGCAACGGTTTGTGGAAGAAGGGGTATTGGCAAAAGTTGGTTATCGGAATAAGGTGATGTATTTGCTGGCGAATAACGAATGAAAGGACTGAATTATGAAAAACCATATTTTTGTTTATAGTATAATAGCATTGATGTCACTGCTATCCTGTAATAAGGAAAAAGGAACTATATATACGGTCGATTTCTCTTCCGGAAATTTTCCGCAAAAGAGTGTAGATCTGGATGATTATGTCGGTTCATGGAAAAAAGTGGTTCTGGAGACAGATTCGTTTTGTTTAGTGGATAAGTCTGCTCATTTCTATCCATGTAAAGAGTATATCATTGTTTATTCGCCCAATAGGATCATGATGTTTGATTATGACGGTAAGTTCATAAAGAATATTGCTCAGGGCGGCAACGGACCGGGTGAACTTAACTATTTATCAGACTGTACGATTGATGAAGAAAATCAGATGCTATATTATCTGGATATATTTGATACAGAGAATATACATTCTATCTCATTAAAAGATGGGGCCATTGGAACCATCCCGATTGCTATCGGGAAAATGTTAAAATCATTTGTGTTCCATCATGATGTTATAACCTGTTTCCCGTATGTAGGAAATAGAAGTCAGTCGTGTTATACACAGGATTTGAAAGGCAATATACTTGATCCGGCTTCTTTAAAGATAGAGGAACCCGATGGTCCCTTTGTTCAGTCACCGATCAATATGTTCTTTTTGAATGACGATATATTCTATCAGGGATTATATGAAGATACAGTTTACAGTGTAACAACACATCTGCCCATGCTTGTATTTTCAAAAGGCAATAGGCATGCGGACGATGTCAATACTAAAGATATCCGGGATAATCAGGTGTTTTTTAATTCCCTGTTCTCTTCCGGAGATAACTGTGTGCTGTCAAGAGTTGAATATGTGTTGAAGGCGACTGATGAGGAGGGGCAACTCCTTGAAATGATTCCGGATGAATATAGATATTACCTTTATGACCATCATTTAAAAGAAGTAAGCGAAATAACCGGATGTACATTCACGCCGATTGATAAGAAATATGTAAAGGATAAGTTGACGGATCTTTTCCCTCTTATCTCTTCGTTTAATCCGCGTAAGATCGTATTGGCATTTCCTGCAGAGGAACTGGGCGGTGAGTTTGATGATAATCCGATTTTATATGTTGGTGATTTAAGAGATCGATGAATGATGAAACATTCATTGGAAGAAAGATGTTTACTGGAAAAATATAGGTTGGAGTAATTAGAATTGTTTATAGTTATTTTGAATAAACCGTATGTAGCAGTAATCATAATGCATGAAATAATGATCTATTGAAAAAATAAAACCTGTATGTGTTGTTTTAGTTGTTTTCTTTATGTAGTTTTACAAACAAGGAGATGTTGGATAATATAGATATTTAACGTGAACAATATATACAGTTATGAAAATATATATATTACCTATCTTATTAATTCAGATCATTTTGTGTCTTTCCTGTAGTAATGGAAAATATGAAATGATATTCTCTGATTCTGAATCTCTTTTAGAAACAGATCCTGACAGTGCTTTATTATTATTAAACTCAATTTTTTATCCAGAGGAGTTAAAAGAAAAAGAATATAATCGTTATGTTTTATTAAAAATTCAGGCGGAATATAAGTCATATCAGGATATAACATCCGATTCTAGTATCTTTTTAGTAAAAGATTATTATTTGAAAAAAGGAGATATCCATAATATCGCTTTATCATCTTATTATTGTGGTTGTTACTATAAAGATTTAGATAAAAAAGAAAATGCAATGAAGAATTTTCTTTTTGCACTGGATTTTGTATGTAAAACAAATGATGATAATTTAAAAGGTTTGATTGTTAATGCGATAGGAGTTGTCTTGTTAGATCAGTTTGATTGTGAGACTGCTATGCATTATTTTCATGAGTCTGCTTTATATTATAAGGAAGCAGGAAATTTAAAAAATGAGATTATTTCTTATATACAAATAGGAGATTGTTTTCAGCTTTTGGGCGAAATAGATAGTGCTTTATATTATTATAAAAGATATTTACATATAGTTGATGAGAATAAATTGCATAACGAACAATCCTATGTTAGACAAAACCTTGGTATTTTGTATTCTGAAATGGGGGAATTTTCAAATGCTATTCAAAATCTTGAAGAAGCCTTATATTATGAGATAGATCTCAATAATAAAATTAAAATATATAATATTTTATCAGAATTGTATATTAAAAATAATCAAATAGATTCTGCTAATTTATGTATGGATTATTTATTTCAAAACATTGATAGTTTAACAGATATGTATGTGAAGGCAAATATATTTAAAAATTTTTCTGATAAAGAAGAATTACGAGAAAATTATTTAAAGGCTTTAGAATATCATAAATTATATTCAGATAATCTGTTGTTAGTGTTTGATGACAATTTAGATGATAAGTTATTGAAACTTCAGAAGAAGTATGATTATGAAAAAATTCGATTACAAAATATTCGATTAAAATTAAATAGAACCTATTATATTATTTATATTGTATTATTCTTGTTGGTCGTATTTGTATTCATATTTATATTTTATAAAAAATATGAATTTAATAGATGTAAAATATCTCTCTTAGAAGAACGAATTTTACAGTTAAAAAGTATGGCTGATAGTTTAAATGAAAAAGAAAAAACATTTCGGTCTTATTTGCTTCGTCATTTTGATATATTGAAAAAAGTATCTTGTCTAGAAATTTGTATGGTGAATAGTATAAATAGAAAAAATGAATTTTGGGTAAAAAAATTTAATGAGATAGTATATGGAAAAGATACTTTAGAATGGAGTGTATTATATGAAGTTATGAATGATTTACATGATGATTTTTTTACTAAGTTGAGAAATATGTATCCTTTGTTGAGTGAAATGGAGTTTCGTATAATTTGTTTGACATATACAAAATTTTCCAGTGAAGAAATTTCACTTATATTAGGTCTAAGTGTGAATACCGTTAATACAAAACGTTCTGCTATACGTAAAAGCCTCGGAATTCATGCTTTTGGTAATTTGAATGAGTTTTTAGATGAAAAATTGAATAAATGATTGTTTGTCAGTTTGTAAAAATGACAATGAAGTTATATGTGAATTTCTTTATCTATCTGGTTTTTAGTTGAGTAAGTGTTTTTTTTACTGTGAAAAGTAATATCCTTGTTATATGCTGTTGTTTGATTATTTTGATGTCCATAATTTTGGTGTGAAAATAAAATGAATATTATTAATTAAATGACAAGCCTATGAATATAACAAAAATGACATTGTATTTAGTCACAGCTTTTATTTTGGATAACTTTGTTCCTAACTGTTGTCAGGCAAAAGTGTTTACTCCAATAGCTAATGAATCTTGTAGTGTTGACAGAACTTCTCGAGTAACCTTAAAAGGTAATATGCGTACAGGTACAACTCGTTCTAAATTTCAACCAATAGACGTTTTATTAGGTGATCGGTGTTTAACTGTTCATTTTCTTGTAGGTATTGGTGAAGTACAAATTATAATTACAAATCAAATAAATAAAACAGTATTGTTTTATGAAATAACTCCTTCTATTGATAAATTTATAGATATAAAAAAATTTCCAAAAGAAAATTATGAGATAAAATTTGTAAATAAAAATAGAGAATATTTGTTGGGAGAGTTTATTCTTAATTAATAACTGATTTAATAATGCAGATATGAAAAATTATATATATATATTTAGCTTTTTGTCGATTTTGTTTTGGAGTTGTAGTAATGATGAATTAGAAAATGAAGTTAGTAATCAAAGTTTTGTGTCTTCATTTTCTACAAAATCAGCGGGTGATGCTTTTTATGATGTTCTTGGTTATGGATATGATTGTACATTTTCTGATTTTAAAGGAGCTGTATATTCAAAGGCTCGTGTTATTGATCTAGATAGATTTAAATCAGGAAATGGACGAGATGCTAGAACGGGGACCGTAAAAAAATTTCCTATAGGAACAATTGAAGAAGCTCTTTTGCACAGTGGCGAAACTTCTTCTACTTGGGGAAAAAATTTAGAAGAGTTTAAGGAAAATATATCATCACAAAACAATGTATCAATGACTGTTGAGAAAGAGAAAGTGAAGTTATTTAGTACAGAATTGAAATCTTATTTTTCAAATGTATCTAGTTTTTCATCTTCTCAATCTTTTTATAGACTGGATGCTAAAAGATATTCTCGTAAACTGACAATGTCTGATGTTTATCCTTCTAATCTAAAGTATTTTTTAACAGATGGATTTATTAACGACTTGAAATCATATACAGGTACTCAACTAGTGAATAAGTATGGTACACATGTTTTAACAGATATTCTTTTAGGAGGAGTAGGTACTATTGTTTTTAATGCAAAACTGATGTCATCAACAGAAGAAAATTCATTTAAAAATGAAGCTAACAGTTTTTTTGGAATAGTAACGACTAGTTCTACTTTGGAAGGTGCATCAACTAAATTTAGAAATTTCAAAGATATAAAAATTTTCATTAAAACATATGGGGGATCTACTAATATTGCTCAAGATATATCCTACAATCCAATGACTGGTGAGTTACAAAATTTGTCTTTTAATTATCAAAATTGGATGAATAGTATTAGTAAAAATACAGAAGAAATAATAGGTGTTGGAAATAATACAACAAAAATTTGTTTGTTAAGTGAGTTTGTGGATGATCCTATTAAGAAGAAGGAGGTAGAAGATGCTATAATTGCATATTGTAAGGCACAAGAATTGCAAATGAATAATATAAAAATATTTGATTATGAAAAAGCAAAAATAACATTTTCATATCATACAAATACGGGGGTTTATGAGACTTGTTATTTGATAGGTCATGTAATACAGGAAGATGGCAAATATTATGCTATAAAAAATAGATTTAACTATTTGCCAGAAGATAGGATTCCGTCATTAAAAGAGGGGAGTGTGGCAGATCAAAGGGACTTGATGATAAATGATATTGAAAATAGAAATTATAGTTGGGTTGCATTTCGTGGGTTATGGACTTTCTTGCCCTATGGCGATTACTATAGGATGCATGTTACATATAATAATAAACAGTATTATTTATCATGTAAACCAATGTTAGTCGGTTTTAATGAATCAGCAATGGATCAGTTATGGACAATTGAAAAACTTGAAAATGGAAAGTATATGATTCATAATGTAGATGATAATCTATACTTGAATCATGAACTAACGTTTAAACCTAAGAATCCCAAAGATCCTACTCAGTGGTTTGATATTAATTATTAGAATTATATTAAGTGAATAGAAGAGAATAACTTTAATATTTTCTTCTATTTTCTATATTAGAAATGAAGCATACTATGCAGCATTTAAGAAATGCAATAATTGTTATTTTACTATTTCTTTTATATTCTTGTGAGAAGTCAACTGATATTTCTCAGTGTAATATTAAGGATATAGATTCAATTCCGGGATTGTATACTCCTGTGAGATTTCACTCTTCATATTTATTTGATCAAAATGTAAATAACCTGCTTGGTTGTGGATATGATTGTTCTTATTCTGATTTCAATGGAGTTAGTGAACCACATTCGAAAGTTATTGATTTGGTTCGTTTTGCTTTGGGACAAGGTAAGAATCCAATAACAGGTGAGCCTGTATATTTCCCTTTTACTTCTATTAATGAGTCTGTTTTGCATTCAGGCGATGAATTTTGTTATTGGGGAACTGATCTAGAAGATTTTGAAACATCGTTGAGTTCTGGTTATAATATATCTCATGCCATTAGGGGTATAAAGCTTCCTTTATTTATGGGAGAGGTAACTGATATGCTTTCTGATACTAGTAAATTGTCAAGTTTGTATTCTTTTTATAGGATAAGTAAGAAAACATATACATATAGAATGACCTTGTCAAATACGACTCCTGATATTCTTCAATTTTTTTTGACAGATGAGTTTTTGTATGATTTGAAAATTTTATCAGAGGACCTACTGGTTCGTAAATATGGAACACATGTTTTGACAGATGTTTTGTTAGGAGGAACTGGAACTTTCTTGTTTAGCGGACAATTAAATGCTGTTGAGGATAAAATACACTTTCAGGAACAAGCTAGAGAATGTTTGAAGTTAATTCGGATAAATGAAGAGATTTTTAATAGACAGTTGGATTTTAAGCGATTTAAAGATGTTGAAGTTGATATAAAGACTGTTGGAGGAATAAATTGGATAGTGAAGAAATTTACTAATGATTTATCGTATGATGTTGAAAATTATAAATTTGATTTTGATACATGGCGATCATCAATAAAAAGAACATCGGAGCAACTTGTTGGAATTGGTAATAAAACAACTCGTATCTATTGGCTAAGTGATTATATTGATGATCCTCAAAAGAAATATAAAGTGGAAGATGCTCTCATTGCATATCTCAAAGAAAGAGAATTGAAGATGGTCCGTGTGAGAAGTTTGCCTTATTCAGATTTGGTTATCGGTTATCAAGATTCTTTGTATAAGTATATATTGTCTTTGGATGAGAATAATGCTTTGTTCTTGAAAAAAGTAGATATATTGAATAATCTTGATGTAGGGTTTGATAGATGGATATTTCTTCCGATAGGTAATTATTATAGGTTGCAGATAAATAAAAATAATGGAACTTATTATTTGAGTGATCAAGGTGTGTGTGAATATCATGAAAATTCTGCAGGTTTATTATGGAAGGTAAAGATGGTGGGTAGTGATTATGCTATTTTGGTAAATATGGGGAATGGAATGTGTATTACTCATGAAATGACTTTTATATCATATAGTAAACAGAGTGATAAATCTTTTTTATGGGATATTGAAGATTTAGTATCCTCTGTTGGTTTCAAATAATATGATGTATTTTGATTTTCTAAGACAATAATTCTTTATTGTAATAGTTTCTATAATCAAAGTCTTTTAATAGAAGTAGTATAAATGATTAGTTTGGACAGAATATGAAATATGTTTTAAGAATATGTATTGTTTTTATTTTTCTGAGTGCTAAAGCATATGCTCAATCTCCAGTCTCTTTCCGGGTAAAGGCTGGCGCAGGAATTGCGAGCATGTGGGGTAAGAACACGGAGGAAAATGCTAAATTCGCTTATAAGGTGGGCGTTGGAATGGAATATGGTTTTAATAAAACCTGGGCGTTACAACCTTCTTTGAATTTTGTTTCAAAGGGATCTAAAGAAGATGGAAAAGATTTGGGAAAGGCTACGGTGAATATGCTTTATCTTGAATTGCCTGTTATGTTGTCAGCCCGGCTGCATCTTACGAAAACATCTAACCTGGTTATTTCGGGAGGACCTTATATGGCTTATGGAGTAGGAGGCAAAACATCGATCGATGTTTTGCCTCCTACTCCATAAG
>OGIE01003044.1_pt1 | contig 19016 bp, 23 predicted proteins | sample 1571581 | NCBI WGS metagenome assembly OGIE01 (sample SAMEA2582021, study PRJEB24529) | metagenome | biome: Human gut stool | place: China | collected 2011
GCATGGCAGCCGGAATGGGATACTAAAATACCGGATTTTGATAAATATCAGCTTGCTGAATAAATTTCTTCATCCCCGCGCTGTGATGGTGCGGGGAATCCTTTGATTTTCTTCAAAAACTCTCCTGAATATAGTAATTTAACCGACAGCGATTGGATATCTACTGCGTATTTTTTGTACAGAAAAAAGAATGGGGTGGTATATCTCAGGCGAAATTCCAGTCCTCAGAATTTAGTCGCAAATACAGAAATGGCTATTGGTACACTTCCTACTGGATATCGGCCACAAAAGGATGTTATATTAAATACTCAATGGTTTTCTGGGAATGAATTGTGCTCCGCTATTATAAAAGTGGATACCACAGGAAGCGTATATTTAACAAGCGTTCAATCCAACTATGTTACAGTTTATGAGGTATCATTTATCGCTGATTTATAATCGTCCAATCTCAATCACTCTATAATATCTGCTGCTATCAGATTTGATTGTAATGATAGCCGATGTAACATTTATTACTGTACCGCTTAGTTCTTTTATTGCTGTCACTGATCCAGATACTGGATACGATATATACATGCCGCCAGTATTCCCGTATGTTATTAATATTGCATACATTCTATCATTAGCTACAGGTATGGACTTTGCGGTATTAACCCCTGTCGTTCCGCTACTTATAACTTTTAGATAGCTTGTTAAATTACTATATCCTGTACTATTTCAGTAAAAACCTCCCTTCAAACCACAAAGTCTGCCACAAATGCCATTTTAGATATGCTATTATGATATCAGTGAAAATTATGCAAGGCACTCAGATTATCTGGGTGTCTTTTTTCTATGCAAAATTGGGTGGTGTGACTATGGGCAAGAAGAATGATGGCGCTAAGACAAACATATGGAAAACTAATCATATACCGCTTAAGGATCGAAAAACTTCTAGTGGTGTTACATTTTGGCCCAAAAAGGTAAAAGGTGATAAAAATGCTGACTAAAGGCAGAAGAATGCTGTTTACGGATGTAGATGTGATTACGCCGCAAAATATTTTGCCTGTTCTTAATAAGGCATTCTGCGAACACGAATGGAATGTGCTGGAAGAAATTTATCTGTTTGATTATGTGGCGGGCGAACAGCCTATATTAAATCGGAAAAAAGAAATTCGTGAGGACATTAATGAACGGGTGGTTATTAATGTTGCGAGTCGCATTAAGGCATTCAAACTCGGATACGAATTTAGCAATCCGATTACGTATGTGCAAGCTGGTGAAATCCAGGCGCTGAAAGGTAAGTTGGCAAAGATTCTTTCAAAGATCTTTAAAAAAGATGAGTCTATTAAAGATGATTATCGAATTACAGCGTTGAATGAAATGCTAAGAGAGCAAAGCAAATCTTCTAAGGACATGCTTCTGGCAGACAGTTTTAAGACTTGCGGGCTTGGATATCGGCTCATTCTCCCGAATGATAATGAAGAGGAACTTTCGCTTTTCAAAATTACAACACTTAATCCAATGAGAGCATTTGTTGTATATAAAAATGACGCCTTCCGTGAGCCAATGTTGGGTGTGTCTTATGCAATTACTGATAACGGAACATATAAAATCGGCGCATGGAGCAAGAAAAACTATTTTGAAATTACCCGTCCAATAGGAATGAATGCGGCATGCAATGAGGGCTTCACGGTCAAGCCTTGGACTTATGGGGAGATTCCTGTTATTGAGTATGCAAACGAGAGAAATATCCTTGGAAATAGCTTTGGATGTTTTGAATCCGTAATGCCGATTTTGGATGAGCTTAACACTGTCAATTCGGATAGGGCAAATGATATTGCTCAATTTGTTCAGGCGCTTTTATGGTTCCATAACTGTGAACTAGATGATGGGCAAAAACAGCAGCTCGTTGATGGTAATGGCTTGATCATAACAAAAAGCTCTGGTGATGGTCGGGATGCAAAGATTACATATCTCACCCAGACATTGAATCAGTCGGAAATTCAGTCGTATGTGGACTACTTGAAACAGGAAACGCAAGAAATTTCCGGAGTTCCGATGTTTGGTATTTCTACCGGAGGCTCTACCGGAACGGCTACGAGCATGTCCAACGGCTATTCAGAAGCTGATTCGAGAGCACAGACGAGTGAACAGGAGTTCGAACAGTCGGAGCGAAAAGCCATTAAAGTGATGCTGGCAATTGCACGGCATGATAAAGATCGTGATGATGCAGATATTGGAAGCCTTAGGGTGTCTGATGTGGGAATCAAGTTCACCAGAAACAAAACTTACAATCTGACCGACAAAGTGAATGCTTGGGCAACGCTTCTAAAAAACGGAGCGGATCCGCTTAGGGCAACTGAAATTGCATCCTTTACAACCGACACACAGCAGTTTGCAGTTGATTCCATGGAAATGATTAAGGAAATTCAGAAGTCCTATGCAAAAGGAACTGGCACAACATCTGTTGGCAGCGAGGAGCCTGATGCGGGCAAAATTATGCAGGATAATTCGGATCAGAACAAAAACAGTCCATTGTCTGGACAGTTATGAATTAAGGCGCTCAGAAATGGGCGCTTTTTATAATGCGGCAGAGAAGCCGCTATATAAATTTCGCGGGCATAAATAATCTTCGGAGATGAAGTAAAAGCGCAAAAATTAATAGGCAGAGAAGCCTTTAAAACGCAGGAGGTAATTTGTATGGATTGGAAAGCTTTATTAGGAAGTGCCTACGTGGATGGCATGAGTGATGAAGAGGCTAAAGCAAAATTCGATGAGATTTATATGCTGAGGGCCGACCATGAGCGAGAAAACCAGAAAAACAAAGGACTTATTGACCAGTATTCCGCTCAGATTGCAGAGAACAAGAGAAAACAGCGTGAGCAGATGTCGGAAGCTGAAAAAGCCGAAGCTGAACGCAAGGAACAGTGGGATGCGATGGTGAAAAAGAACCAGGATCTTGAGAGAACACTCAAGATTTCCGAACTGGCTGGTGCTTACATGGAACGCGGCTTTGATAAAGATTTCGCTACAGAGACCGCAACGGCCATGTATGACGGCGACAATGCAACTGTTCTCAGCAATGAGAAAATCTTTGCAGATAAGCGGGAAGCTTCTCTTAAAAGTGCTTGGGAAAAGGAGTATCAGGTGAATCCTCCGGCCGGCAATGGCTCTGGAAGAGTGGACCTCTCCAAACAGATTGCAGAAGCGCAAGAGCGTGGCGATATGGTTACTTATGCTTCCTTAGTGCGTCAGCAGAGTGAAGCAAATGCAAAAAGATAGAAAGGTAAGGTAAAAGAGTATGTCAGACATCTATGCAATGAGTGGCAATACCCCGAATTACAGTGGAATGCTGTTTAATAAGGGCAACACTAAAACTCCGTTTTCTACCATGATTGGTGCGAGACGGAAATCTACTAATCACACAGAATTCGTAACCGGTCAGGAATTTGAGACTGCCCAGGGATCTCAGCCGAATATTTCTGAGAGCCAGTCCTTAACTGCTCCGGATTCCAGCATCGTAACTAGGGAACAGAAAACTAACGTAACTCAGATTTTCCAGGAGTCCGTTGGTATTTCCTATGGAAAGATGTCTAATATGGGCACTATGGCAGGCATTAATGTTGCCGGTCAGCAGCCGAATCCGCCGACTGAGGAAGATTTTCAGATTGCGGCCAAGATGGCGAAGATTGCTCAGGATATTGAGTACACCTTCATCAACGGCGTGTATCAGAAATCCACTGGCGACAGCGTAGCTAACAGATCCCGCGGACTTCTGAATGCTATCACATCAAACGTAATTGATGCGGACGGAAAGAGCCTGTCCTTCCTTCTGGTTTGTGAGGCTCTGAAGTTGATTGATGAAAGCAATGGTTCTCTGGACGGCCTGATTCTCGGCCTGGATTCTACCAGTAGAATGCAGCTGAATGCTGATGCTGCAGCAAATGGCTTAACCATCGTGGATAGTGGAAGAATGGTAAATGGCATTGCCATTGATACCGTGCTTACTCCGTTGGGCACCGTCGGCCTGAGAAGCCTTAAGTACCTTCCAGCGGGCACTATTGCTATTTTTGACCCGTTGGTCATGGCTCCTGTAGATCAGCCCGTTCCGGGCAAAGGCAATTTCTTCCTTGAAGAGCTTGCAAAAACTGGTGCAGGAACCAAAAAGCAGATCTTTGGTCAGGTTGGTTTAGATCATGGACCGGAGTGGTATTCTGCGAAAATTACCGGACTGTCCACTAAGATGCCGAAAAACAGTGATCTGGCACGCAAGGTATTCCAGATTACCTCTGCGGATATTTCCGGTGAAGCTGAACTGGGAACTCTGACTGTGGCTTCTGCAGCAAGCTTAACCACTGTTGGCAAGACTAAGATTACCGTAACTCCGGAAAAGACAGGTGGTAATTCTTACAAGTACAAAGTCGGCAGCAGTGCAGCAGGCGTCGTACTGAACCAGAATGTACAGACCTGGAAGTCCTGGAATGGTTCTGATGAAATCGAAGCAACATCTGGTCAGTTCATCACCATCGTTGAGTGCGATGCAAGCTACAAGGCAGTTAAGGCCGGAAGTGCAACCGTGACCGCAAAAACAGAGTAGGAGCGAGGTGAGATGAGTGGAAGCGGAGATCCTGGATGAAGTCATGGAATACCTTGGTGATGAGGTGACGGAAACGGACAAGCCGGTTCTGCTCATTCTCATCAATCGGGCCATTCGAAAGGTTTGTTTGAAGCGGTATCCATTCGGCTATACAGATGAGCAGAAAGAAGCTGCAGTGAAACGGTATCAGGGTATGATATTCGAAGCTGCCGTTTACTACTGGGCGAAACAGGGCGCAGATGGGGAGAGTTCCCATAGTGAGAACTCCATTTCCCGCGCCTATGAATCGGAAGACAGTATATTTTTTGACATAACACCTATGGTAAAGGTGCTGTAACCGCTTGGGATTCCAGACGGTTAGAAAAGACGGTGCGTGTCCGGCTAAACCTCCCGGTCGGATGCAGGGTATGCGCAAGACATGGTGGTGGGCAAGCGCATGATCGTTGTAAACGGGAGGAAAGAGGAGGTTATCATGACAAGAAAAGAAAGACTGTTTGCGGATTATGAAGCCGTAAAAGATAAAGCAATTTGTGTTACCCTGATGGTTCGGATGCCGGGCGGCGAAATCGAGGTTATTTCCAACAGCAATGTGGAAGATAAGATGGCCTATATCGATCGGACTTATGATGATGATCTGGTGCATGCGAACAGTGTGAAAATTCACATTGAGGATTATTCATTTGAGTGTATGGATGATCCGATGGATTTCGGCAGCGCAATCATGAACATGAAAGAAGGACACAAGGTTGCCCGGAAAGGCTGGAATGGAAAAGGTCAGTACATTCAGCTTGCAACAGATATTTCTTATAAGTCTGCGACTGGTGATGCGGTACAGTGCAAGCATGATGCTATTGGCAGTAAGGCCATTGCGTTTGTGGGTACTAGAGGAGTACAGATCGGATGGTTGGCAACGCAATCAGATATGCTGGCGGAAGACTGGCTGATCGTAGAATGACATTAAATAAGGAAGGGAAAGGTAAAAAATTATGAGCGAGAACATGAATGTAGAAGTTGAGAAGATGCACCGTGACTGTGAGCCGCACGACGCAGCACATTGCGACATTAACGATCATCACAACAATGCAAAACATGGTTTTGACGCAGAACTTGATGATTGCGGTCATACCGTGCAGTCTGGCCCAGGTGTTGGTATTCCGAAGGGCGGTAATCATCCGGTAGACGGTACTGTTGCAGCCGGGTTTACTCCAACCAGTGCAAAGGGCAATAAAGACAAAGATCAGAAGCATGGACCGGGTGTAAAGTAAGAGAGAGGACAATCCTCTCTTTTTCTTTTGCCAGAAAGGGGAGCGCATGAGGGGCTTGAAGAGAAATAAGGTCGAGCTGTGGTATCAACAGTATGATGCCAACATTCCGATTTACGAGACTGGCCTTGATGGCAATCTTGTTCTGGATCCAGTGACAGGCGAGCCTCTTCTGACTGGTGACTTTACAACGAAGTATAAGGATCCTATCAGCTTTGAAGCCAATGTTTCACCGGCACGATCTGAAGCATCTACGGATCCGTTCGGTGTTGATGTGAAGTACGATAAGACTATTTCTTCGTGTGAACCACGATATGATGCTGATGGCACGCTCATAAATGAAGCAGATTACAAGGTGGTCAAGGTAGCGAAAAGTCTTAATTCTTTACTGATTGCAATTAAGAAGCGGACGGAGGGCGAAGATGAGTAAGTACAGAAAGAAGCCAGTTGAAATTGAAGCAATACAGTGGACTGGCAAAAACCAGAGAGAAATGTTCGACTTTCTCACAAATGGCGAAAAGAAAGATGAGTACATGACTTCATCTGAAAAAACTTTTCGTATAGATCATTTCGCTGTAAAAGGTGGCCTGATTATCAAGACCTTAGAGGGTGAGCATTTGGCTAACATTGGAGATTATATCATCAAATGTGTTGCCGGTGAATTTTACCCATGCAAGCCGGATATCTTCGCAAGGACATATGACACTGTAGAGGAGTAAAAGCTATGGCTAAGAAAATTATCCGTGGTGATCTGTCTGAAAAAGGCATCCAGAGTATCATTGACCAGCTGAGAGCCTACAAGCAGGAACTTCCCAAAAAGGCAGAATTGCTCTGCCGGAAACTGGCAGAAGCCGGTCTTGTGGTTGCTGAGAGTAGCATTGCGGAATCTCCGCTAGGCAAAACCATTTCTGTTCGCATTGATATGGAACCGTCAAAAGCTGGATGTAAGGCAATGCTGATTGCTACGGGGCAGAAAAAGTCTAATGATTACGGAACTGTTTCAACGTTGCTCCTCGTTGAATTTGGTGCTGGTATTCACTACAACGCCAATGCCAATCCAAAAGCCGGTGAGATGGGCTACGGAGTCGGCACTTTCCCAGGCCAGATTCATGCGTTTGAGGATGGCTGGTATTATTGGGGCGAGGATGAAAAGTGGCACTATACACACGGCACAAAGGCCACCATGCCAATGTACAACGCATCTGTGGCTATCCGTGAAAAAGTAAGAGAATGCGCTAAGGAGGTGTTTGGCTGATGATTGATATCTCATCCAGAGTCTATTCTAATCTGGTGAACGATGAGACCATGAAAAAGCATTTGAAAGGCAGCGGCACCACGAAGAATGATAAGCCTCCGGCATTCCCCTATCTGTACATAAAAACGCTTGGGGAGCCGACCACAAGCGCATCGTTGCAGAATAAACAGTGTGCAATTCAGGCATCATTTGAAATTACGGTATATGATTCCAAATCGAGCAGTACAGCAAAGCAGTTGATTTTCCATACTGCGGAGCTGATGCGGCAGATGGGATTTACAATGAATTATGGCCCGGTGGAAGTTGATCGGGCGAGTACAACAGAAGCGTATCGTTGGATTGCAAGGTTCCGAAGAACTTATTGTGAGGGCGATTCGCTGTAAAAACTTAAGGTAACTGAGACCCCGCCATTTTAGGCGGGGCCATATTTTTTTTCTCATTTTTAAGGAGGGTCAAAATAATGGCAGCAAAAGCTATTGATTTAAGTACTGCTGGTATTAAGGTTGCCTATGCGATTGAGGAAACCGCCGGCACTAAGCCGACTGCATTTACCAACATTCCGAATCCGAAGTCTATTCCGAATACCAACCCTGAGCCGTCTACATATGACTCCACCTCTCTGAATGCGACAGAGTGGAAAACCTACGTTGAGGGCTTAAAGGATATGGGTGGTGCGCTGGCTATCACCTTTGGTATGTCTCAGGTGTTCCTGGATATGTGGGAGAAGCTGTGTGGCGATGTAGAGACCGCATCAGCATCCAATAAGCGCATGTGGATGGAGTTCTATCACCCGAAGCTTACTAAGAGCTTTTTCTTTACCTGCACACCAACTAAGTTAGGCTTCCCGTCTGCTGACGTTGATGCTATCTGGGATGGTGATGCAAACGTAACTCCGACCGGCGAGATTGGTTGGGCTGAGGCTATTGCTCCGACAGACGCAGAGTAAGAATTTTTAAGGGAGGTAAATATTCATGAAGACTTTAAATATCGGTGATAAAGAGTATGTTCTGGAGTTCAGTTTCCAGGCGGCAAAGCACAAACAGCTTATCAATAAGATGTTCAAGATGTTATCCGGCAGTTATCTGGGACGATCCGGTTTAACTGGGGCTGAGGATGAGACTAAGGCAGACCGTGCATCCGCGCTGATTGACGGTGTGGCTGATATGTATGCTGAAATGCCGGATACCGTCATTACTGCGTTTTATGCAGGACTGATGGAAAACAATGCTGTCATGAACGAGGCAGAGGCAGGAAAGCTGCTTAAGCAGTATTTCAAGGATTCACATGATGAATCTGCAACCTTCCCGGGCATGTTTGATTTGATTAAGGAGTGTATGCAGGATGACGGTTTTTTCAAACTGACCGGCCTGGACAAGATGCTGGAGAACCAGGCTGCAACAATGGTAGCGGAGACTCAGCCGGCAGTACCGTCCAAATCCGGGAAGACCCGGGCAAACAGCAAGGCGAAATCGACTTCTGCAAAATAATTGATGAAGAGTATCTTCCTTACGCTTTGTCAATAGGTGTTCCGTATGACCTGTTCTGGCATCTGAATCCAAGGAAGTTGAAGGCTTTTGAAACGGCTTATGCCAGACAGCGTCAGGAACGCATGAATGACATGTGGTACATGGGTCAGCTAGTAGCAGCTGCTATGGATGCTACCGTGTGCAACATGATGCCGTTCACAAAGCGGAGACAGAAAGGAACCTATCCGGAGAAACCTGTGCGGATTCTTCCAGTTACGGAAGCGGAGCGCAAGGCAGCAGAAGAGCGGGAACTGCAGAAGTTTATCGGTTTTGCTGGAGCGCTTGAAACTAAAATAAAACTGAAAAACGCAAAGGACGAGTGATGTTGGACCGATGACCGCAAGGGGCGAGTGATATTAGATCACTCGCCCTTTTTGCGTTCAGGGAAAGGTGGACGTCATGTCTGATGTGATTGATGAGTTAAAAGTCCAAATTGATGCCAGTACAAAGAGTGCCGATGCGAAACTGGATAAGTTTATCGACAAAATGCTGCAGCTGCAGTCTGCGATAACTAGCGTAAAAATGTCCAATGCGACCAACATTTCTAATGGACTTAACCAGATAACTTCATCGGTACAAAACTTCAATAAGAACACGAAAACTGCCGATTTCACACGTATTGCGACTGGGCTTAATAAATTGTCTGCGGTGGATTCAGGAGCTATCTCTGCTGTTTCAAGGTCTATGGCAGATTTCATCTCCAGTATGATCGGAATTGACCGGGTCCATTTTGATTCCCAGAGTTTTGATACTCTGGCCGGATCTGTGGCAAAGCTTGGTCGTGCTTCTATTACTGAGGCTGCGCAGAACCTGGAATTTCTTAAAACGAGTCTGTCAGATTTTGTTACTAGCATGAATACTGTAGGACAGGTCACCTTTAATGCGGATGGCCTGGTGTCTATGGTAAATTCTGTCAGCCGGTTAGGTAGTGCCAATGCAGCGCAGTCTGTAGCTTTATTGCCGCAAATATCTGCGCACCTCAGAGATTTTGTCCTTACCATGAACTCTGCAGGAAGCGTGACCTTTGACTTTACCGGCCTTGGCAATTTGATTTCTGGAATTACCAGGCTGGGCGGCACAAAGGCTACCCAGGCATCGGCGAATCTTAAGCCAATTAAGGACCAGTTGCTTAAGTTCGTATCTGGCCTTAACGGCATAGGCAAACTGAACTTTGATACCACCAGTCTCGCAAACCTGGTATCGTCCATTACCAAACTGGGTGGCAAGGCTGCCGGAAATGCAATTCCAAATATCCAAAATCTAGGCGTAGCACTGAATCAGCTTATGACTACTTTGTCTAAGGCTCCAGTTGTCAGCCAGAATCTGATCCAGATGACTACGGCGCTTGCCAATCTGGCCGGAGCCGGCAGCAGGGTAGGCAGCGCCACTTCTGCGATGAATCAGGGATTTAACCTGTTCTCTGGAAGTTCCAAAAAGGTAAAGACTTCCAGCAAGGGCATTGCATCCGCTATCGGTAGAGTTTATGCGACTTACTGGATGCTGTTCCGTGCTATGGGAATGTTCCGCAATGCTATGGACATTTCTTCTGATCTGACCGAGGTTCAGAACGTTGTGGATGTAACTTTCGGCAACATGAAGAAAACGATGGAGGACTTTGCCAAAGTTTCACTGAGCCAGTATGGTATGTCTGCGCTGACTGCAAAGGATATTGCCAGCCGGTACCAGGCAATGGGTGTTGCAATGGGATTTTCACAAAAGAAAATGTCCGGCATGTCCATTGAACTGACCAAACTGGCTGCCGATATGGCTTCCTTCTACAATGTGGATCAGAAGGATGTTGCAAAGAGTCTGGAAGCGATATTCACGGGCCAGACTATGCCGCTGCGTAAATATGGTATTGACCTCACGCAGGCCACATTGAAGCAGTGGGCACTTAACAATGGTTTGAATGCCAATATCAAGTCTATGAGTGCAGCTGAGAAAATGTGGTTGCGGTATCAGTATGTCATGGCAAACAGTCAGCAGGTCATTGGGGACTTCGCCCGCACAAGTGATTCCTGGCATAACCAGTTAGTTCTTCTGTCAGGCGCATTCCAGTCTCTGGGTTCCATCGTTGGTGGATCTCTGATTAATGCGTTCAAACCGTTCATTCGTGCATTGAACTCTGTCATGCTGAAGGTAATCCAGTTTGCAGAGGTGGTATCAAATGCCCTGGGTGCAATCTTCGGCTGGAAGTACGAGTCCGGCGGCGGTATCTCTGATGATTTCTCAGATGCTGCGGACAGTGCGGATGATCTGGCAGGCAGTACCGGAGATGCGGCGAAGAATACGAAAAAGATGGCTGATAACCTCCAGAGCTTTGATAAACTGAATGTTATTTCCAGTTCAAATGCTTCCGGAGGTTCTGGAAGTGGCGGTGGTGGTGCAGCAGGTGGGGACGGTACCGCTGCTTCTGGTGGTCAGTGGGTAGAGACTGACAGCCTGTTGGAGAAGTACACCAGCTCCATTGATAGCCTGTATAAGCTGGGCGAGTATATCGGTGATGTGCTGACTAAGACCTTAAAGGGCATTGACTGGGACAAGATTTATAAGGGTGCAGATCAATTCGGCATTGGCTTGGCGAATTTCCTGAATGGCTTAATTTCTTCGGAGCTTTTTGAAGCGGTAGGAGAGACAGTCGCCGGTGCACTGAATACCGCATTGCATTTCCTGGATTCCTTCGGGCAGACATTTGAATGGACCGAGTTTGGAAATTCCATCGCTGCCGGTATAAACGGATTTTTCAATACATTCGATTTCTTGCTTTTAGCCGATACCTTGAATGTTTGGGCTCACGGACTGTTAGATACGCTTATCACATTTTTAGATAAAACAGAATGGGACACTATCGGAACGAAGATAGGAGAGTTCCTTGGGGAACTTGATTTATCAGGTGTTGGCGCAAAAGTTGGAGAAGCTCTTTGGAAAGCTATTAATGCTGGCATTACAGTTTATGGGAAAATTTTTAGTGCAGCACCGATAGAAACTACAATATTAACGGCTGTAGGTGCATTGACATTTACACCACTTGGTTCGCTTCTAAAAAATAAAATAATCAAAAGTATAACAGACGCCTTTAAGGGGTTCAATTTAAATGGTATCTTGCAAGGAATTTTTAATTTTTCAACACTTTCTATAGCAATAAGTTCGCCTGCAATCCAGCACGTTGCAAATTTAATGCTTGATGAGTTTGATAGATTTATTCTTGATCATTTCGGTGAAAGTGTTGGAAATGCATTGGGAGAAAGCCTGTTACTATTTGTTAGTACGGGCGCTGGTGCTGTTTTAGGTGGTCCCATAGGTGCAGCTATAGGTGCTGGAATTGGTGTGGCCTTGGATACCTTTATTGTTAAAGGTGAGTGGGTGACAAAATTCTGGAAGAAATTAGGGGAGACTCTGTTTAACTGGGATCAGGCTTCTGTGATGTGGGATTACACGAAACAGGTGTTTGAAAACGCATTTAATGCAGATAATTTCGTTGAGTTTGGTGCCAATATTGTCCTTGGTATTATAAGCGGAATATCAACAGGAATAACCTGGCTGTTGGAGCCGATTGCTGATTTGTTCAATTTCATTGTCACAGGAATTTGCAATATATTTGGAATTCATTCACCAGCAAAAAATATGGAACCATATGGCCAAAATATTTTGCGCGGAATCATAGAGGGCTTTAAATCTTCTTTTGGCGAGTGGACGGAATCTCTGAGCGAGTGGTACAACAGCTATATTGCACCATGGTTTACACAACAAAGATGGGTGGAACTGTATTCAACAATGAAAACTTCTATGAAATCCGTATGGGACGAAACTGTGGGACAGTGGTCTCAGGATATTAATAGCTGGTGGACATCTAATGTTACTCCGTGGTTTACAGCTGAAAAATGGAAAACAGCCATGTCTGGCGTAAAAACTGGATTCGAAGATGCATTTAATGCAGCGTTTGATGCAGTGAAGCAGATATGGAATCGTTTTGCTACATGGTTGAATAGCAAACTTGATTTTGATATTGAGCCCATAAATATTGCAGGTGTCGAGGTGTTTGGGGGAGCTAAAATCAATCTGGGACATATACCGACATTTTCAACCGGAGGATTCCCAGAGGACGGCTTATTTATGGCAAACCATAATGAACTTGTTGGTAGGTTCTCAAATGGTCAGACTGCTGTAGCGAATAATGAACAGATTACGCAAGGAATTGCTATTGGCGTGCAAAGTGCAAACACCGAGCTTCTTCGAGAATTGAAGCGTAACAACGATTTGCTTGAACAGCTTTTGGCGAAGCCAGTTATTGATAAGGGTGATGTTGTAGATGCCTGGAAAGCTGGAGCGAAAAGCTATAGAAAGCAAACAGGTAGACAGTTAGGTATTTCATATTAAGTTGCAAATTGTCCTGCGTATGGTAGAATAAAAATATCATACGCAGGAGGTATAAGGCATGGCTCTTATAACGTGTACGGAATGTGGAAAAGAATTTTCTGACAAGGCAGCAGCTTGCCCAAATTGCGGTTGCCCGACTGAATGTGTAATAAAAGAGTTGGAGAAAAACAAGACAGTTAAATGCCCGTTTTGTGGTTCAGAATCTATTGACGAAGATGGCTATTGTAATGAATGTGGAGTGAAAATTCCCAATAAGGAAACATTGAATACGCCAGAAGAGATTAGCTCGGTATGTTATGTTGCATGCCCAAAATGTGGAGAGCATAATGCAATAGGCACATTTGTTTGCGGAAAATGCGGATATAAATATACCATGGATGAATACCAGACGCATGTTATAGTACAGCAAAAGAATGTTGAAAATAAACTGAAGCAGAGTAGTTCTATTCAAACGATTTCCGTGGAAGATACCAAAGGTGGTTTGTTTACAAGAATAAAGTGTCCGAGGTGTTATAGCTTGAATTTTTCGCCTGTATCTAATCAGAAAAAGTTTTCGGTAAAAAAATCATTGATTGGAAACACTGTTGGGTATGTTCTTGGTGGACCTGTTGGTGCTGTTGTAGGTGCTGCTACTGGAATAAATGGAAAGAATGGGAAAACTAAATTCGTATGCCATAATTGCGGTAGAGTTTGGGAGCAGAAAATATAAAATGGATATGAATAGCCGGCGGATAAAAGTGCCGGCTATTTTTTTACTCCAAAATAGTTTATAAAAATTTAATAATTAGTAGTTCACATGAATATACGGAATTGAGCAAACTATTTTGAATTTTATGAAAACGAGGTGTGAAATAGACGTGTGTAGATGGGGATTAATGAGTATTAGCAGTACACTTGTCGAATATTGGCAATAAAAATTCCATTTCCATGAATGACAATAGAAGCCAATAATTGCGTACACAATGCGGCGGTTTACATCTCTTAATGCTTATGCTATGGTTATGAAAAACAAAATTAACCGTGTTTTAATAAGTGTGTTTCTTATGGAACCCGTGGAAAGGAGAACAGAATGAAACGAGTATGTATTTGCATGGACGAAGAGCTTCATAAGCAGTTAAAGCTTCTTGCAATAAATGAAGATAAGACGATGACCGGCCTTATCATTGAGCTTGTGAAAACTGAAATTGAAGCAAAAAAAGAGCAGTCACGCTGAGTTTGGCGACCTACGTGATTGCTCAAAAAGCAAAATCCAGAAAAGGACCTTGTACACAAAGTATATCAGCCCTTTTCTGGAAAATCAAGAATTTTGGAAAAGGAGATATTTATTATGAATGAAATGCAGTTATTTAGTAATCCGGATTTTGGTGATGTCAGAGGTATGCTCATTGATGGCGAACCATGGTTTGTGGGGAAGGATGTGGCTGCCGCCCTGGGATATGGAGAAGGAAAATCTCTTGCAAATGCCGTAGCAAACCATGTTGATGAAACGGATAAGGGGGTCACTGATTTGATGACTCCTGGCGGAACACAGAAAATGGTAATTATTAATGAATCTGGATTGTATGCGCTGATTTTCGGTAGCAGACTTGAATCAGCGAAAAAGTTCAAACGCTGGGTAACCAGTGAGGTGCTTCCATCCATTCGCAAGACCGGCTCTTATGGAACTCCTAAGTCTCCCCTGGAATTACTGGAACTTCATTATGCTGCTATTAAGCAGGTGAACGACAAAGTGGACAAGGTCCAGAAAGACTTAGATGATTTCAAACTGGATATGCCTATTCTGGGAGTAGAAGAAAACCGGATTACAAAGGCAGAAATGTCACGCTTTAGAGCCTTTCAAACCCGCATAAATCAAGGCTTTTTTCGTGGGTGTCAAAGGGTACGCGATACATTTATCCTTTTCCCCCGGAAACGGCGTTTTAATGCGTGACAATACGCCAAAATCAACCCGAACACAGGGAGGTGATCCTATCGCTGATTATATCAGGGCAGACACGCGGCTGCCCGCCTATCTGCCGTATCCCCGTTTCCTGCTGAAAATGGAGATTTCACAGACCGCCAAGCTGCTGTATTCGCTGCTGTTAGACCGTTCCACCCTCTCCCAGAAAAACAAGTGGCTGGACGACGAGGGCAGGATTTATATTATCTATCCCATCGCGGAGATAGCAGAAATACTGGATAAAGGCAGCACCACCATCAAGGGGGCGCTTAATGAACTGGACACGGCGGGGCTGTTGGAACGGGAACGGGGCGGCTTCTCCGCACCGAACCGGCTTTATGTCAAAGTACCGCCAGTGCCACAGGTACAGTTTTCAGACCAACTGATGGCCGGAAGTCCGCCCCTCATAGAGCCGGAAAACCGTCCTACTGATGGTCAGAAAACCGACCTTATGATGGTCGGAAAACCGTCCCCTAACCAAACTACTATAAACAACCTTACAGAGAGCCAAACAAAGGGAGTGAGTGGGGGGCCGTCCGCGCCCTATGGCCGATATGGAAATATTTTTCTGTCACAGACCGAATACGACGAGTTGCAGGCAGAGTACCCTGACAGGCTGGAACGGTTCATCGAGGAAATGAGCCGCTACCTTGCCGCCAACGGGAAAAGCTACCAGAACTATGCCGCCGCCCTGCGGATATGGGCGGGGAACGACAAAAAGGAAGCCCCTAAAAAGGGCATACCAGACTACTCATGCAAGGAGGGCGAGAGTTTATGAAGAATGAAATCAACGCGGTTTTGGAGAATATGACGACCACCATCCCGGAGCCGGAGGACTACACCGGCGAGGACGGTTTACTGTACTGCGGCAAGTGCCGCAAGCCGAAAGAAGCCTATTTTGCGCCGGATAAGGCCGCTATCTTCGGGCGCGACCGCCACCCGGCAGAGTGCGACTGCCAGAGAACCGCCCGCGAGGAACGGGAAGCCGCCGAAAAGCGGCGCAGACACCTTGACACCGTGGAAGAACTGAAACGCCGGGGCTTTACCGACCCCACCATGCGGGACTGGACTTTCGAGAACGACAACGGCAGGAACCCGCAGACCGGGCTTGCCCGCCGGTATGTGGAGCATTGGGAAGATATGCGGACAGACAATATCGGCTGCCTGTTCTGGGGCGGCGTAGGCACCGGCAAAAGCTACCTTGCAGGCTGTATCGCAAACGCCCTCATGGAGAAAGAAATCCCCGTCCGCATGACGAACTTTGCTCTTATCCTCAATGACCTTGCCGCCAGCTTTGAGGGGCGCAACGAGTACATTTCCCGCCTTTGTCGTTATCCGCTGCTGATCCTTGACGACTTCGGCATGGAACGCGGGACGGAATACGGGCTGGAACAGGTGTTCAATGTGATTGACAGCCGTTACCGCAGCGGCAAGCCGCTGATCGTCACGACCAACCTTACGCTGGACGACCTGCACAACCCGGAGGACACCGCCCATTCCCGGATTTATGACCGCCTGCTTTCCATGTGCGTCCCGGTACGCTTTACCGGCGACAACTTCCGGCAGGAAACCGCCAAGCGGAAAATGGAGAGCATGAAGAAACTGATTACCGACTGAAAGGAGTATTGCCTATGGCAGATAACAAGCAGCACGACACCCGCACCACCCGCCGCCCTGACTGTGTGACGGAAATCCGCATGGGCAATTCCGTCCTTGTCGTGTCCGGCTATTTCAAGAAAGACACCACAACCACAGCCGCCGACAAAATGGCGCGGGTACTGGAAGCGGAAGCCGCTGCTACACAGGAGCCGACTTATCCGGCGTGAACCGGGGCATGGAAAAGCGGCCATGCCAGGGAGCATGACCGCTGGAACGAAAATCGGAAGTGCTTTAGCAATTCTTAATCTCATTCTCTATAAAATAATTTGCAATTTCAAAGGCTTTTATTCTTCTCTTTGCCAATGTGATTTGTGATTTATAACGCTCGGAATTATCCTTTGATTCAAATGTTTTTACTGTTTCTCTTAGCTTGTGCAGAGTTGAATCAATTTGCCTTTTGGCCGCGGTTAATTCATCTATTGTATACTTCATGTTTTCTCCTTTAACTTCTGATTTTTTTGTTAAATCAGAGTATACCACGGAGTTATGAACTTTTCTACTGCAAATATGGGACGACAACCCATACCATAAAAATCGGAAAATTGAAAAGCTGTAAAGAAGCAAATTTAACGCTTTTGCCGCTGTACAGCCCCCGCCGTTCCGTGGTACAATGAAACCACGGAATAGTGGGGCTGGCTGTCGGAAACGGAGGATTTTATGTTAAGACAAGCCACCCAAAACCTCATTACCGCCCTTTATCCGAGATTGTCCCACGAGGATGAATTGCAAGGCGAGAGTAATTCCATATCGAACCAAAAAAGGATACTCGAAACCTACGCAAAACAGAACGGCTTTACCAATCTGCGCTGGTACACCGACGACGGTTTTTCCGGCGCGAACTTCCAGCGGCCCGGATTTCAAGCCATGCTTGCGGACATTGAAGCCGGGAAAGTGGGTACGGTCATCGTCAAGGACATGAGCCGGTTAGGGCGAAACTACTTGCAGGTAGGGTTTTACACGGAAATGCTGTTCCCTCAAAAGGGTGTGCGTTTTATCGCTGTCAACGATAATGTGGACAGTGCCAGCGAGGGCATGGACAACGATTTTACCCCGCTGCGAAATCTGTTCAATGAATGGCTGGTGAGAGATACGAGCAAGAAAATCAAGGCAGTGAAAAAGTCAAAAGGCATGAGCGGCAAGCCTGTTACCAGCAAGCCGGTTTACGGCTATGTGATGGACGAGGACGAGAATTTTATTATAGACGAGGAAGCCGCCCCGGTGGTGCAGCAGATTTACCAGCTTTGCCTTGCCGGGAACGGCCCGACCAAGATTGCCCGTATGCTGACGGAGCAGCAAATCCCCACGCCGGGGACGCTGGAATATCAGCGGACAGGCAGCACCCGCCGTTATCACCCAGGCTATGAGTGCAAATGGGCGACCAACACCGTCGTTCATATCCTCGAAAACCGAGAGTACACCGGATGTCTGGTGAACTTCAAAACGGAAAAGCCTTCTTATAAGGTCAAGCACAGCATAGAGAACCCCGTCGAGAAGCAGGCCATTTTCGAGAACCACCATGAGCCGATCATCGACAAGGAAACATGGGAACGGGTGCAGGAGTTACGCAAACAGCGCAAACGCCCGAACCGCTACGATGAAGTGGGGCTGTTCTCCGGGATTTTGTTCTGCGCCGACTGCGGCCATGTGCTGTATCAGCAGCGGTATCAGAACAAAGACCGCAAACAGGACTGCTACATCTGCGGCAGCTACAAGAAGCGCACCCGCAACTGTACGGCGCACTTTATCCGCACCGATCTGTTGACCGCTGGTGTCCTGGCAAATCTCCGGCAAGTGACCGAATACGCAGCCAAGCATGAGAGCCGGTTTGTGAAACTACTTGTCCAGCAGAACGAGATCGGCGGCAAGCGAAAGACCGCCGCAGCCACCAAGCAGCTTGAACAGGCGCAGGAGCGCATTGCCGAAGTGAGCCGCATTATCAAGCGGCTGTATGAGGACAATGTAAACGGCAAAATCAGCGATGAGCGTTTCATGGAACTGTCGGCTGACTACGAAGCCGAGCAAGCGGAGCTGAAAAAGAGAGCCGCCGCCCTGCAAGCCGAACTGGACAAGTCACAGGCAGCTACCGTCAACGCCGAGAAATTTATGGGCATTGTCCGCAAGCACCTTGCCTTTGAAGAACTGACCCCCACTCTCTTGCGGGAAATGATCGAGAAAATTGTGGTGCATGAGTGCAGCTATGATGAGAACGGCACCCGCAGGCAGGACATTGAGATTTATTACAGCTTTGTCGGCAAGATTGACTTGCCCGAATAACCGCCCGACCTATCCGACACAATGGCCAAGTGTCGGATAGGAACGGCAAAATTTTTTGCACTTCTATTGCTTCTTTATCACACATAAGCAAAGAGCCAGGGCGTGAAGCAGCTGGTCGCGGGCGGCGGCGTTGCCCTGATCGGCG
>OGIE01003052.1_pt1 | contig 18986 bp, 16 predicted proteins | sample 1571581 | NCBI WGS metagenome assembly OGIE01 (sample SAMEA2582021, study PRJEB24529) | metagenome | biome: Human gut stool | place: China | collected 2011
GGCAGTTCATCGAATCCCGCGGGATGAAGGACATCGCCTTTTCGGACATCACCGAAGAGTTCGCCGAATCGTTCAAGGTCTTTCTCAAGAAAGAGCTGGGACACAGGAACGGACACGTGAACCACTGCCTGTGCTGGCTCAACCGGCTCATCTACATCGCCGTGGACCGGGAAGTATTGCGTGCCAACCCGATAGAGGACGTGGCATACGAGAGGAAAGAAGCGCCTAAACTAAGGCATATCAGCCGCAGTGAACTGAAGCGGATGATGGAAACCCCGCTGCCCGACCCGATGATGGAGCTGGCGCGCAGGACGTTCATCTTCTCCTCGCTGACCGGTCTGGCCTACGCGGATACGAGGGCTCTCCATCCCCGTCACATCGGAACGACCTCGGAAGGAAGAAGGTATATCCGCATCCGCCGCGCCAAAACGGACGTGGAGGCGTTCATCCCGCTGCATCCCATAGCCGGACAGATACTGGATCTTTACAACACCACGGATGACGACAGGCCGGTATTCCCGCTGCCGGTCCGCGATGTCCTCTGGTACGAGGTACATGGAATGGGCGTGGCATTAGGCATGAAAGAGAACCTGTCCTACCACATGGCCCGGCATTCGTTCGGGACCCTGACACTGACCGCGGGCATTCCGATAGAGAGCATCGCCAGGATGATGGGCCATACGAATATCGACAGCACGCAGGTCTACGCCCAGGTCACCGACCGGAAGATATCCTCGGACATGGACCGGCTGATGGAAAGAAGAAAGCCTGCGGCCGGCAAGGAAGCCGCAGGCTAAATAAAAATTGCCGTCGGAATCGTAAATGCAATTCCGGCGGCAATCCTTAAACTTGAATACGATATTATACCAATGCTGCGTGATAGTTCTCCTCCAACAGCTTCTCGATGTCCGACTGCCTGTACAGGATCTTCCCGCCAAGCTGGATATAGGGAATCCGTCCTTGGTCCCTGTAATCCTGCAGGCACCTGCGGCTGATCTTCAACGTCCCGGAAAGCTCCCTGTCGGTCAGGAACCGTTCCCCGTTGAAGGGAGGACGGTTGTCACGGGCAAGACGTTCCACTTTTTTCTCCATGTTGTCCAGCAGGGCAAAGAACCTGCGGACACGTTCGTTCTCCTTGTCGATAATGCCTTCCATCTCTTCCGCTCTTTAAAGGTTTCCGTTCTTCCTTCCTTCTCTCACTGCCTTCTCCTTGCGTCTGATGCCGACGTAGGCCATCAGCTTCTCCACATCCTCTGGCTTGTAATAGAACTTGCGCTGGAGGCGGGTGAACGCCAGCCGTCCGGTATCGCGGAGGGTCTGCAGGGTACGCGGCGAGATGTCAAGGCGCAGGCAGACATCCTGGCCGTCCAGTCACTCTCCGGGTTCCTTACAGCGGTTTCTCTCATACAATCTGTCCACATGTGCGGACAGGTTCTCGGCGCGTGCCAGCATCCTCTCAAGGACACCGGCCTCGATGTAGCATATTTCCATATTTTTCAACTTGTTTAAATGTCAGTGCGAATATAAGGGAAGAAACCATGAGAGGCAAGCGCGACCGGTACACTGGCAGGAATAGTCATGGATAGTCGGTTTTTGTCATATGGCGCGGGAAAAATACTCCGTAGCCGGTCGGTTTTCACGACCCCCTTTGGAAAACCTGAAGGACGGGTGCGTCACGGCGATGAAAAAAGAAAAATCCCCACCGGAAGTGAAGCGACCCCAAACCGGCAGGGAGTGTAATAATAAAGGAACGGACTGTTCAGCCCTTGATGTAACCGTACTTTTTCAGGTCGTCCATGAAATGCTCCGGCGTGTCGGTCCTCACCGTCACCCCGTGCAGTTCCCTGTACCGCCCGGAGAAATTCACCATGTACTCCCCGTCGGTGCACCCGCTGTCAAACCAGCTGCCCTCACGCAGGACGCGTACAAACTCGGAAGGGCCGGAGGCGGCAATCCTGCCGCCATCCGCCAAAATACCTGATCTCGTTTTTTTTATTATCGGTATTTCAAATGTCTCAAAAGCCTCTTTGACAGGTTACCATCCGGGATGATCGCCTGAATTCGCATGTACCGGATTTTCTATTTACCAGATTCCATAATGGTTCCTGCCATCCGTTTTTTCTCTGCGGCTGTCGCTTTTTTCCTCGTGGCATCATGGTCTGTTACCGGATGGGAAAAGCCATCTCCATCACAACCATGAATTATAGTGTAGCCATATTTGTATATAGCCGTATGATACGCTATCCGGATAATGCTATCACAGAATTGCGATATAGCCGGATATCAAAATAGGGATAGCCGGGAGCGAAGGGAGCACGCATCCTTCCGGATATAGATATCTCAAAATCTCCATTTGCAGAAGTGTATAAATATCAATCCATTAATGGAGACGATGAAGAAAAACAATAAGGCGTATACGGCTACCTGTTATTCTCCATTTACAGATGTGTAGAAGTTTCAATCCATTAATGGAGACGATGAAAAAACAATAAGGCGTATACGGCTACCTGTTATTCTCCATTTGCAGAAGTGTAGAAGTAGCAATCCGTTAATGGAGACGATGAAGAAAAACAATAAGGCGTATACGGCTACCTGTTATTCTCCATTTGCAGAAGTGTAGAAGTAGCAATCCATTAATGGACAATAGGGCATGTAAAGGGCAGATTTTCCGTATATTCGCCTCCTTATCCCCGAATTATGGGCGTAAGTCACATGGTCATGGAGATATATCTATCCTTTAATGGGGAGAACAGCCGGCAAATATCTGATGGAAAAGCCCCACAAACCACAGGAAAATAGCCACACAATGGTCTGATACACAATAATTATTGGAGAAACATGGTCCGCTCCTGCGGACAGCAAGTTGTCTTTTCGTTTAACGAAAATAAAACGGTTTAACGGCGTATTCGCCGCCAAATCGTACCCGCCTAATACTCCGGAGATCGCTGCGGAATAGCGGTTTCGACGTCCTGCCTTGAGGAAAACGCAAGGATAAGGATAAACGGAAATGGATCACGCCATTGCACGTGTGAAGCATGTGAAGCGGCAAGGATGATTGACAAAAATGAAGATGGAACGGAAAAGATAACAGCCTATGAGTAAGAAATATGATTTTTTTAGAACCAAATGAGGCTCTTCCGGTTGCCAAAAAAATATAAGAAAAAGACTGTATGGTTGACATATCGGAAACAATTATAAAGCCGTCCGTATCTTCAATGTCAACTTGGAAAATTCAAAAACATACTTTCGGAAGCCTTGTCTGAAATGGACGAAGCTCTCTTCTATGCGAGGCAAGTACGGTCAATGTCAGTAAGAACTCCGGAAAGGTACTTGAACGGGAAAGTAAGAAGATCTGCCAAAAGATAGCACGGAGAACGAAGCGGTGAGATTGTTCGACCGATCGCCCGTCAATGAAAGACCGCATACTAATCTCTGTCATTATCTTCTGGTGGTTATTGGTGGTTACGCCAATTTTACCTTTAAAATAGATTAAAATTTATTAAATATCAGTGATTTCTAAAATTCTGTTCCTCGTCAAAAATTTCACGCAGGACAAAAACGGAACAAAACCACAGGAAAATAAATACAAGAACGCTCTTGACTGAAAATGCCTTTGCGGTGCATTCGCACCGTCTTTGCAAAAGTACGAATTTGTCCCGTCAAAAACTAATATTTTGTCGTATTTCTCTCATCTACAAACGATTTTCTTTGAGGCTTTTTCCTCTGCGGATAATGCAGGTAGGTTTCACTCTTCTCACACTTTATGCTGCCTTTTCTCTGGTTTGGCTGAATGCCGTTTATTAAAGATTGTTTTACATTGTCTGGTCAGTTATAGGCTACTCAGACCAGATACTTGTGTGGTCAAATGACCGCATATTTGTCTACATCTTTAGATGTCTAAGTTGGGTATTGAACAGGTCAATACAAAATTCCACTATCTGAACAAATGCCGGATAATCAGCCAAACCAGCATCTGATTAGATAACCAGACATAATTGATATTCAATGTTTTAATAAAGCGAAACGACCCATTGGAAATGAAAAATCTCCATATATCTTTGCGGTCACAATTGATAATGAAAACAAGAAAATAGTAGAAATATGAACGAATCAAAAATGAACCTTGAACACGAGCGTAAGATTGCATCACTCCAAGAAAGAGTGGCTCGTTTGGAAGACCTTTGCTTTTCAGCTAAGGAAGTGTTGAATCTGGAGGAAGCCTCGGCTTTTCTCGGCATTGCCAAGAGCATCTTGTATAAGATGACTCACACGAATCAGTTGCCGTTCTTCAAACCGGCAGGCAAGCTCATCTTCTTCGAGAAGAAAGCTCTGCTTGATTGGGTGAGAGGTGCAAAGTCCATGTCGGAGGAGGGGGTGAGAGCGGAAGCTGCCACCCGATAGGCAGAGATGAGTCAATGTTAAATATTAGAAGCATGAAGAGTAGAAGACCTCACCAAGATTATAGCCCACCGTGACCCGCTGTTGGCAAATGCGGTCAGCAAGATGGCTGTGTATGTTCAAGACCGTTTCCCTGCCGCCTTTCCAAGCAAGGAACAGACAGAAGCAGTGAACAGCTACCTTGACAGCATTTGCAAACCGAAGCATGAGCCGATGACAGAAATCGAATGTGAGCACAGACGTTTGGCATCACACAAAATCACAATTGCGGCTATCTGTGTACTTGACAGAAGCGAACAGGAAAGGTTGCAGGATGTGCTAGACCATATTTCTTACGACCGAGAGTATTACTTGCCAGAGAGAACGAACAGAAGGTACTTCTAATGTTTCTCTTTTTGGCTGCACCAGTTTTTAATCATCAAAAACACTTAGACGATGAAACAACAAGTAAACTATTGTATAGTGCTTTCCGCAGAACGACTCAAATTTCTGGCAGAAAGCAAGTATGGCATTGACCGAATGAAGATACTTCACCAACTGATTAGGTCTGTCTCGTTGAAAGAGACGGAGTATAACATCAAAGGATTTCATACCACGATCCATGTGGGGCAGGCGGCTATATCGGAAGTGGAATTGTCCAACCGATTGCGCTATGACAAGAAGACTATCTCACGATTGCTCGACCAGATGAATCAGCTTGGAATTGTCGCAACCGAACAGAGTAACCGAACCAGCGTACATACGTTGAAATGTATCTCGGCTTGGATGGTGGACGGACAACGCACCACCAATCCTTTCTATGTTCAGATTAAAGACAGACCGTCTTCTGAACAAATCCATGAGAGAAATGCCAGTCAAAACTTCAAGAAGATAGTCACAAGCGGAGAGGAACATTTGGCTACCGATTCCAAGAGAAATTTCCGTAGCCAATCGTCCGAAACTGTACCTACCGAGCCTTGCGGTTCACCTATTTCTTTCCCTATTTTAGATTTACAGCCACCAGTCTATTCTGATAATGGCGAATTACTGATACCATCAGGGGAAGAAAACGTAGTTGGTAATGATGCAGCATCGCAACCGACAGACACCAATGAATCGCCCACTAATAGAACCGACCATTCTATGCCCGACATTGAAGGAAGTTCTTCTGGGTGTTCTACGACCTCGTCAACAGACCTGTCTAATGATAGAACTGTTGAGAATGGCTCTACAGCCCCGAACAACACATCCCGGGCATTACCCTCTATTAATCAGCGAACGACCGACTACGTTTTCCCACAACCTTTGGCAGAGGAAGAATCGCAGCCCCTCGTATTAGCTGAGTGAACACTATCTGAGTGATGGCATAGTAAGAGTAACCGTAACTGTTTTAGGGAGTAGCAAGAAGTACCAATGTCGGACAAACCCGCTTTGCATGTCTATACCTATTGATTTTTTTCTCGAAAAGATTTGTGCATTTTCTTGAAAAAACATATCTTTACAATGTTTACTCCCGGTAGCCCTTGATTCGTCAAGCTATCGGGTTTGTTTTTGCAAATATATTGATTCTGAAAGGTAATTGAAACTGAATGCCTACTTAATATATTTAATGGTTTCAACTTCCATCCGCTTTATTGTTCTTTCTTAAAGGCTCTCACGATAAGGAATATTAAAGCTACAGCTACTACTATGTCAATGATATTCCAAAGGACCCTTCCGAGTACAACTTTGAAAAATGGCTGAAACAAAAGAGCTAATCCAGCAAATAAGAACCCAAGTCCATCTTTTTTGTTTTTAAAATAGTCATATGATAGATAAACAAATGCACCTGCCGCTGCAAATCTCACTAGTTCATAGAAGCCATATGGCATATCTGCTAAGCAAAGAATCAGCATAATGGCGATTATAAGTTTCAATATCGGCTTCATGTGGATTTATTTTATATATGGTTTAACAACATCTATGCTCCAAGCATAATTTAAATTAGCTTGAGAGCCATCAGCAAAAGAACCGGAAGTGATGCCAACAACTTCTCCATACTCATTGATTAGTGCACCGCCACTACTCCCGTGATCAATAAGTGCGCTTATTTGCATTAAATTATCCGCACGCCATTGTGAAACTTCTCCTGAAGAGAAAGTGTTTTCCAATCCTCGTGGACTACCGATAGCATATACCTTATCTCCAATTCTAGGTTTAGACTTTGCTATCGGAATGTAATTAGTATTTTGACAGTTTACCATAAATACGATAAAATCCTCTTTTTCACTTTTATGAAGGACTTTTGCTACAGAATACGATTTATTACTGCCAGCCAACTTTATTTGCTCCCTACCAATGGTAGTCCCTTTAAATACGTGATAGTTACTAACGGCAAGTCCATCGTTACTAACAAAGAAACCTGAACCTTGATACCCATTACTACCATCACTCGTAAAAATCATAAATACAGCATTACCGTATCTATCGAAAACTTGAGAACCTTCCAACTTTTGATTAGAACGTTTGCTATTCCTTTTTTTTTGACTTGATGACGCTCGCCTTTCTCTAACTTCTTTTATAGGAGAATTTTCTCTATTACTTTCTGTTACTATTTCGGTAGAACGATACCGTTCTCTTTGATTTCTTGCAGATTTACGACAGCCAATGAGGGTGGTGCAACAGCAAAAAAATAGTAATATGGATATTTTTTTCATACTAGTTAATAATACCTGGTTTGGGTAAAATATGTATTAGAAATCTTTGATTTTTAGTATTAGAAGCATTATCAGGATATGCCCTAAGAGCACCTTCTGTACCACTACCACAGACTAAAACTTCACAATTTTGTCGCTTTAAATCCAAATGGCGGTTAATTTGAAAATAGCGATACAAAGACAAAGCTCTTTGGTAGCTTAAATCAAAATTTCCAGTATATCCATCATTGGAGGCTTGACCTTCAATAATTAACAAATACTTTACAGACTCACCATACTCTTCTTCTGCATGCTTTAGGAATTGATCTATAGCCAGACCTGCGCTATATAGTTCTTCTCTTTTTTCTAGTGGAATATGAGTAATTTCAGATTGGCCTATTGGAAACGAGACATCAATCTTTAGCACATGTTTCTTATGCAATTCATTGTACTCAAACCATTTACTATCAATGTTTTGTATGCTATTTTCGATATTATGAATCTTATCGATTTCTGCTTGAGTCGCAATTTGTAAATCATTTGCTTTTTTGAGTGCTCGTCCCATTGCAATAATCGCTACAACAAAGAGCACAAGTAATGTAAAGAACAAGCTAGTCATCAAATCTGAATAGCTTGTCCAAAACAAAGATTTCTTATTTCCTTTTGCCATATATGTTAGATTTTAATATCAAACATTTGAACGAAAAGCATAGCAAGAAGCATAATAAACGAACCACAAACGCCAACAGCAATGGCTACATTCATCCAATTACGCTTAGCATTTCCTTTAGAATCCAATGGTGTACCAATGGAACTTGCTAGAGATTGAATCGCAACACCTTGCTCCTCAATCTTTTGTTGCTGAGTGAGTATTGTTTGATTCAGTTTCTCCATTACTTTAGCCAGCTCGTTCATTTGACTTGGCACATTTGCGAATTGTAACTTTAATGATTCGCGCTGAGTTGAGATCTCATTTTCGAGCAATTCCTTTTGCGCAGCTAACATTTCTTTGATTGCTGTGTTCTGAGTTTCAAAAGTACTTGATATGCTCTCAATGCCTTGACGAGATTGTTCTCCTACCTCTTTGAATGTATCCTTTAGTCCACCAAATGGGTCATTAATTTCTGCTATCTTATTATTAATAGCTACACGTTGATCTTCAAGTGCTTTTGAAAGGCTCTCTTGTTGTTCTTCAATCAATGCTTGAACTTGTTGATTCTGCTTTTGGAAGACATCAGTCAAATTAGAGATACTTCCTGCTAGACTTGTTCCTAAATTCTCTAAAGCTTCTTGGACAACAGAGTCCAAACCAGACATTTGTTGTCTCATCATTCCTTGTCTGTCTTGAACATATTCAATCTCGCTCTTGAAATAATTACCTAATTCTTCAGAAAGACGAGTCCTATCCTCAATATCACCCAAGCGTGAATTCAATTTAACGACCTGAGCTATATATTCTTCTGAATTTCCAAGATGTTCAAAAAGGCGTTCCAACTCTTCTGTACATCCTTGCAACTTATCGTATACTTCTACATTCGCTTTAGCAATCTTAGCAATCTTAATTTTATCAATAGCATCAAGTAATTTCACTTGATTGTCATAATTGTCTGTTACTTGAGATAAGGTTTCCTTTAATTCTTTGGTATTTTCAGCAAAAGTACTATTGAATTTATTTAAGTCATTTGCCATTTTTGTAAGTGCACCGGTAAGGTCATCTGACATATTAGGCATAACTTTTGTCTGAATCCAAGACAGAAATTTGTTCTTCATCTTAAGCATCTCACCTCGTGCCTCCTTGTACTTTGAGGTAGAAATAGCTGTAAACATGACACCAAGAAAGCTTGCAATCATAGCAATACCAATATCAGTCAGAAGAGTCTTAATTCCTTCGACCTGAATATTAGTACCTGTCAATAAAGTTCCAAGATCTGTCCAAGCAAAAGATACAACTCCAATTGCGGCACCTAAAATTGTAGCCATAAGACCAAGATAAAGGGGGGTCGACAACATTGTATCAACATCTTCCTCTATTTTTTGGGAATCTCTTTCAACTATCTCCTTGATTATCTGATAATCTGCAGACGTATTCTTATTTTCATTTAGATACCCATTAATATCATGCAAAGTTCCTTCAAATTCTGTATGATTAAGAGAGCATTCTATTGTGTTACTTTCTTTATGTAATGACAATGTATTTGTATTAGGGAACAATGCTCTAAGTTTACCAATAATTGACAGGTTCTTAAAGAATGCAATTACTTGAAGGACAACGATAAATGCTACGACAATCGCTACTATATAATATTGAACAGACATAGTTTATTGCTTAGTTAATGAAATAACCGCTTTCTTTTCTACTTGAAATGATCCCCCTATCAGTTTTGCTTCTCCAATAGAAAGAATCCGGATTGTATTGGCACCTTCTATTTGATTTTGGATGTCACAATACGGAATGAGATATCGATTAACATCTGATATGGCTTTAATTATAGGACCATCGTCAGTATTAATTGTAAATTTGTAAATACTGCCACTTTTGCTTGCCCAATATAGAGAATCAGACGAAATCATGCTCTCTTCTAGTGTACCATTTTCTGATACTTCAAAATAGATTTTCTCGGAAGGATCATCAGAGCCGAAACTAACAGAATAGCTTTCCAGCATCTTCTTAAGACGAGAAATTTCTTTGTCCTTGTCGGTTAGATTTTTGTTATATTCTTTTTTTAATGTTTCTAACTGTTTTTTGGACTCTTCTTCAATTTTTACTTTCTCATCAAGAGCTTTTACCCTACCACTTTCAAGTTCGTTGTTTTTTTTGTTTTCTTCATCGAATTTTTTAGTTTGCTCTTCTAATGATTGCTGAAGTTTTTCAATCTCGGCATCCTTATCTGAAAGCAGTTTTTGGTTCTTTTCGTTCTCTTTTTGATGCATTTGAATTTCTTTTTCAAGCTTCTTAATTTGATCGATGAGTTCTTGGTTGTTTCTACTATTACCAGCCAAATTTCCTGTAAGATAGGACGATTTATTATAATATGTCTCTTTGAACCTACTCATACAAGGATGATTGAGAATGAATTCTAATGCATGCTGCATGTCAGAAGAATTCTGCGGATCTACTTTTATATTGACTTCAAACATAACTTAACAATATTGGATTATAACTTTTGTGAGAACTTGAAAGTCACTAGACAAGCTCCCTGGCTTCTTCACATTTACACTCTTTGCTTGATCTGGATCAATTCCGTTTGTTTGAACTTCACAGAAAGGATCAATAACGCTAGTTCGGTTATTAATAGCTTTACCTGTCTTTGCACAACAAAATTCAAAAGCATAAATGTCATTACTTTTCCACGCTCTATACATGGCAACATCAGCAGATTGAGCTATTGACAACTTTCCTCCATCAACAGCTTTAAGCCAAATATATTCACGAGTTTCTGCTTGCCTATTGGCAACTTTGTCATTATTATCTTTTGGCTTCACTGTGTTGGGTAGCATAGAATTAGTACCCTGTTCACGAAAAGCATTCTTTTTAACACCTCCTGTTGTAGAGTTTGATTGTACTTTTCGTGAATTACTCAATTGACTTTCAAGGGCGTGTATACGATTCTTTAACTGTACAATTTCATCTTTTATTTTCGTGTAATCTTTTTTCTGTTTGTTGAATAAAAAACTATTGTCGCAATCCATATCAGAATGACTATATGCATAATTAGTGTGTGCTTTATAGATTGCATATAGACTAAATAAAATGGCGATGCCACAAAGTATCAAAATCAAATATATGTCTGGAAAGCCACTAATTAGATTATGATGTATGGATTCATTCAAGCTATTACTTAGATCTCTTATTGATGTTTCTAGACAGTTCACCTTTGAAGTCGATTCCTCAAAGATAGAATCTTGCTTAACTTTGATACTATCTTGGGCAAAAAGAGTATTGTTAAAGCTGTATGCAAGCAGATGAAACAAAAACAAGCCGCTTCTCCTCTTTGAATTATTCATTTTCACAAATTCTATTACTTAAATCATTAATTACACCAATTATCGGATAGAAGAATAGAGTCTCTTCTAACTTATCATCAAGACTGACATCACTAGTATCCAATTTCAAACGAACACCTTTCTCTACATATGTAGACAGGTTCTCGTTGAAACACTTTGCAGCTAAATCAAGATGTTGCTTATCAATACCAAACTCGTTACTTAACGAAAAGCCCTGAATACGTGCTAGTTTCAAAGCAATAAAGTTAAAATAGGCTCTTACGTCTTTAACAACATCATCATACATTGTCTGTGCATCAGCATATGTTTCTGATTCACACAGTAAGTTCCTTGAAACTCCTAAAAGAATACTCTTCGCGGATTCTATATTAGTTGGTTCGTGGCTCAAGAACAAACCACCCTTACAAGTAGCTTCCTTCGGGTTCTCAGAATTTAGTATCAGCTTAATATCCTTATCAATATCAGAATCATACACCAACTTAAAAATGTGCCTTGTTAGTTTCTCAAGAGAAGATTTATTAGGACTTAGTACAGATACTACTTTCGAGCCATTACCGCTAAACGCTATATTCGCGGGAACTTCTAATCTCTTTGCTTTCATGAGATGAGCCAAGTGATAAATAATAGAAGTATAGAAGATGAAGAATACTATCTTTTGGCTTCCATTACGCATTAAATACGCATTAAAATCAACTGCATCACTCATAGACTTTGCTTTGATCTTTTCGTTATCAGCAAGAGAAAACAAGAAAGATGCAACCTCTGAAGAATTACCATAGTTATTAGCAGTCTTTTGGATGAGCATTTTCTGTAATTCCTCTTCACCTTCAAGTTTTGAAATAAAATCATCTTTACATTGTCTGATAATACCGTTTAGTTCTCCATTTTGAACGCTAACTAAGCTATTACCAAAGATTGCATCAGCAGCAAATCTCATGGATGATATACACTTTACACCATTTGTATCCGCAACAACAATGTCAGTTGTACCGCCGCCTATATCAATTGTAACGATATTAGTTACGTCAGATCTAGTTTTTTGGAAAAATGAATATGGAGCAACAGATTCTGTTATAGAAGTAGGAACTCCTGTTGGATTAAAGTACTTCTTATATGCAGCAGTCCACAAACGCTCAAATAATCCTTTCTTAAAAGCAGACATACTTATTGGATAAAACCATTTGATTTGTGTTTGCTGTATACTAGCTCCTTCTTGAACTACTTTTGTACGTATCATCATAAACAAAGATTCAATATAACATTTTATTCTTTGCTCATTAGTAGGACTAGCTTGACTCCACTTTAAGTTAGGAACGTACTCATTGTACTTTGTGCCTACTATTTTTTGATTATACATAAATGCAGGAGATGCATTGCCAAATGGCTCATATGCTCCAATTCCAGTGCCATTACGTCCGGAATTTACTTTATCAATGCAAAGGACAGTGCGCATGGGAAAATGACAATTAGCGTTCACGCCTATAGATTCAGGAATAAACTCACCTCTGATATGATCCATAACCACCGCACTATCTGTTGAGAAAAGCAGACTGAACTGTGGCTGGTCGCTATTAAATTCAAATGGCTTAGGTAGTTGGTCATCACCTGAAGAGTACTCTATATGAGTGTTTGATGTCCCTAAGTCAATGGCAAATGTCAACGAGGCAGCACCGGCACGTTGTTTAAACTTGGGTATTAATAATCCACTGCCCACTCTTTCTTTTCCAGATTCTGAAACTAAAGAAACTCTTGCAAAGTCAAAAGATTTACCATCTAACAAGTATACTTTAGAGCTTAACTCTTCCTGGATATCCACATTCCTAGTAACATAATCTGGTACAAACTTACCAGCAACATTAGTATAACAAGCACATGTGCAGTCTTTATTAACAGAATGATCGGAAAGAATAACGATTCTATAATGCGCATCAGCCTCCAGAGCAAATTTTACAGGCGGGAATACACCTACTGCTAAATCCTCATCAGGAACAACAATTGCACCCTTATTGTTCTGTTCATCAGCTTTAACATCAAGAGTATATATTCGCTTATATTCTACTTCTCCAGCCTTAATAGGTACACGGAGTGATACTTCAACACCGGAAGCTACTTGCTTAATTTCAAAAGCCTTTTTGCCTGATGGGGCCAAGCCAATTAAATAATCAGATGTAAAGTAATCAAAGAAAGTATCCTTTATTGGCAATAAATAACCTTCAACATTGCCATTTGAACTCTGATAGTTGCCATCAAAATAGTCTGCTTTATTAATAGCAGAAGGAAGTTTTACAATTTTATCTTCAAAAAAGTCGCTGATAGTTAAATAGGGATGCTGGATATTAATGCCAGGCAGACGCCGTTGCGCAAGAGGCAAAGCATCATAATATGGTACATCAAAACTTCTACCAAACTTAGAACCATAGTACTCCATGTTTTCATAAGCGTTTCCTCTGACAACAGGAAGAACTAACGGTAATGTTTCTGTTGATTTCAGAGCTTGTAATTCAAAATCAGAGTGTCCTGTGACAACATCTCTTTTGCAATGGAATGAAACTCCATTGATTTCGACATCAAAAGATGTTGTAGTATTAATATTTACACTAAGAGCTTCATAAGTCTTATCTACGAAGTTTTTTGTACCTGGAATTATTGAAATACACTGATTTTGAATGCTATTAATTTCGTTTTTGAGGCTATTATCAAGAACGAAGTAAACAGCATCCATATATTTGGCAACCTCAGGATAATCATTATTAAAGTTCGCATTTGAGTATCTAAATGCAAACATATATTTCAAGAATTCCGGATCTCTTTGGTCAAGAGATGAATAGTTTGAATCAAATGCATAATCAGTACCGAAACATAGCTCCTTTGATATAGCAGACTCGTTATTAGCTGTAGAGAAAAATAAGGTTGCAGGTGAAGTAGCCCCAATGATGTGCATCTGTTTCTGTCCTAATCCCTTATATTTAAGAATATACATATTCTTCATTTTCCCAAAATTGTATGGGTCATTTCCTAAGGCATCTTGCTTGAGGAACATGTCTAATGATCTACCAGCAACTTGGTGATTTGGATTAGGTGACAACAATAACTTCTGCAATTCTTGATTCATATTCCAAACAACAATGTCAACCTTATCTTGCATGGTTGGATATGAAAAAAATATTTGTGCTACATCTAAGGTGTCAGATACCATTTTATGATAAATTGTATTGCCTGATAGGAGTGATTTTACATCGTCAACAGACATTTGATTTAATGTGCCTGGAATAATTTTACCAAAGGCTTCTTTCACCAATTCTATTCTCGCAAAAGGCGAAGGGATTGATGTTATTTCGTTTTGCGTAGTTGTTGCATCAGAGATTCCATCAACATACCCATGATTATATGTTGTTGCAGTTGAATTACTCCAACCAACAATAGTAGTCTTTGTAGCAACAGCACCAGCTCTTTTTAATCTGAAAATGTGTCCCATAATTACAATTTAAGTTTGTTTTCACATATTTCCTTGAGCGTAATATAGAATAGCTCAAGAAAAGATTGTAGTGGATTGAGATTAGCGGAAATTTTACCAATGTTATCACTTAGCTTCTTGTCGATATAGTCACAGCCTTTCTTTGATAAAAAGCCATAGTGAGGAGTAATACCTACAATAATATCTAAAGCATCAACTGAAGATTTATCCAATCTAAATGGTTCAAAAGAAATATGATTTTCCTTCATCTCACTGAGCCATTCTTCAAAGCATTGCTTATATTTGTTGTATGCACTGAAATTGGAAGATCTCCAAAAAGAATCCCCCAAGATAGAGCTCTTATCTTTTGCCCATTTCTGTGAAGAACGATGTGAGGCATCACGATTGTTCAGATATGAATTCAAAATCGCCATCATAGATAATGGCTTACATATTATGTTATTTGTTTCAATGCCAAAGTCAGCAAACATAACACTTTGTGAATCACTTTCAAGACCAAACTCATGAAAATTAGTATTTTTCACTGCATTCTGTTGAGATTGTTTTCCAGCGAAATCAATAATAGAAAGAGCCGCAAGCATTTCTACCAAATGAGCATTATTTTGTTGGTTACCACCTCCGTCACAATTATCGTAACCTGCAGCTGAGAAATCATCACCTAAATAATACATATCATCTAAAGTGTTGTTGCCGGTAACATTTTTCTCATAATAGTTTAAAGCCGCTTTAGCTTTTGTAATGAAAGAGTCTGCTTGTATTGAACTCTTTTTGTCTGTTTTAAGATTAAAATATGGAAGAAGAGAAACAGCTCCAATTGGTGCGTTTGCTAATGCGGTATTGGAATTTGTTCTCATATTCTTCAGCAAAAGAGGGAAGCCACTTGCACCTGTCCCTCCAAATATCGAACTGATAATAAACACCTTGTCGCCATTAACAAAATTAGTAGCGAAAGTATTGTAGTCTTTTGAGTCGGTAAACTGGTTAAGTACAATACTACCAATATTAGGATTGCCCTTAAAACCGACATTCATATCTGAAGCCAAGTTTGCATTAGAAAACAACATTCTCATAATAGCCTGATTTTCTAAAGACATAGTGCCAAGACTCAGATAATTCTCAAATGATATTCCTGAAGTTCCAACTAGTGGAAGTAAATAATTGCCATCATCATTGAGAGCACTTATTGGATTTTTGAAGAATTCATTTTTCTCATTATTGTTAAAGCTAAGAGCATTATGAATATTCTCATAAGAACGCATAACATCAACAGTGCGAACCAAATCACCATTTGATTGATCTGGGTCGACAATCATTGGGACAATTTCGTAATTGGTATGTACGCCTGAAGAAAGAAGCATTGTAAGTGATCTTAAAACACGCGACCCCGACCCACCAATTGCAAATACATAGAGCTTACTCATACATTAAAATGTTAAAATTTTTGAAAGGGTACATATTTTGCTATGCTACCCCATTTTATGATCAGTGATGCAACAACAAAGAAGATAAATGACCAAATCACATTAGTGAAACTAAGCATGGTACAATCTAAATATAACCATTCTTCCGATGGTGCAACTTCATTGTTGATTAATGGTGTCATCGTGTACCATAATGCAAATACAAAATTGATAATAGCATTTATACCAGAATATACAAACCACCACATAGTTTGCTTGCGAACTGGAGCTAAAACATAGTAGAATATAGCACACACTACAAAAGAGCAAATAAGCATAAAAGCACCTATGTGCAAATAACCTGGTATGGTTTCATAGAGATACGAATCAAGCTCTACACTATAGAAACCATTTGTGTAGTAGTAAATCGAGTTAAATAAATCTTCCATACTATTTTAAATTCAAATTAATTATAAAAATGTTATTGTATTTATTTCGATAGGCATTGTTTACTCCTTCAATTAATGATTTTATGCCATAAGTTGTACTATCTTTAGGTAGTGAGTTGTTCTCAAAATTTGATGTAATAACCCAATCTGGTAACTTTGTTGTATAACCAATAACTAAATCACAAGCAAAAGGTCGTTGGTTTGTTGCAATCGTATAAATATATTGTCCCTTACTTTCCGATTTTATATTTTCAATATAGTATTCATTGGGGGCTATTGTATATTTTGTTATATCTTTTATTTCCGAATCAGAAATTATAACCTTTGATAAATCTACCTTTATATCCACCTTGTATAGATTATTTTCATATCGATCTTCTTTCCAGTGTTTAACGATTATATCTTTTCCCTTGTCTGTCATTCGGGCATTGTTAGTAATAACCATTGTTGTACACACTTCCATTGGTTGCAAAAACATTTTCGCTTCATTCTCTAATGTTATTGGCAAGTTCGTCACATCTTTAACTTTTCTACTGGGACCAAAAATCCATAAATAAAGTGGACGTTTACCATTGAATTTTATTTTGCCGGGAAAATAATATCCCTCAAATGATGCTTCATACTTATATATAGCAATAGATAAATCGTTATATTTGTTTATTCCTTTGGTGAAGATCTTGGTTATTTCTGATTTTGCTTTATCCAAATTTCCAAACCTACTTTCAAAACAATAGTCGGAAAGTAGAATATTTATGGTATTATCATTAGTGGTCAATAAGATTTGCTCAAGAACTTTATCAATATCAGAATAACTTGAATTACAGTTCTCATAAATTTGGTTGAGCCATTTATTTATGGTGATTTTTTGTGAACTAATTCCATTATTAATGTAGTTTAGCGAGATAGTATCGCCATCTCCTTTATTTTCTTCTATTCTATCGTAAAACTCTTTAAGGATATTACCAGCATCATTTGTATTTCCTTTAAAATAACCCTTTACACTACCTGAGTTCTCAACATAGAAATTATATGTTATAGGCTCTTTTTTTACTATTTCTATCTCTTTAGTGTTATCTTCATTTTTTGACTCACCATTGCGCGGATTTCCACAACTAGAGCATATCATTAAGTATAAGCAACTTAGGCTAGCAATACAACTGCGCATCACAACTATTTTTTTCTTTTTCATATTAGTGATTTAAATCTTTTACTTTTTTACAATTTCAATAAACGCATTTGGAATGCATGCTGTAGCCATAGTTAGCAAACCATCAATAACAATTCCAACTCGCTGTTGCCCTTGATAACGAGCCACGATGCCTGTTACCCCCCCCCTTGAATTTCCCTTCAATATACGAACTGCTTGACCCTTTTGGAATTTTTGCACCTCATCAATAGATACAATGATGTCATCCGCATCTGCTTTACAGATAATGCGAAGACTCTCTATCTGATTGTTGGAGACAATCAGTGGCTCTTTCTCGACTTTTTTGCTGATATGGAAGTACCGATAGTAAAAACGGAGATAAGGAAGGTTTACGTTGTCGTAAACAAAAGACTTGATTTCTTCTTCTGTGCCATAAGCAAAGAAAATATTGGGAAGACGTGACTCTTCTACTGTTTTACGTTTGCCATCTACAAGTCTGACGATAGAAAGCAGTTCCACCTTTACTTTAATATAGTCGTATGCTTTCTTTTCTCTTCCGTAAGTAGTACGTAGAGCGTACCAATGAGAATCCTCTGTTTTAGATGCAGAAGAGTGGTCGTTACCAGTTCCCGAAAGAGCGTTTTTGGTGGTCCCCCTGTGTTTGAGTTCTCTACCAAAACTGTTTTTTTGAACTTCGGGGAGAGCATCGGGGGTAAGCCCGGTGCTGGAAGGAACCAAACCGCCTCTTTGGGTGTTTGCACTTTTAATTGCAAGGTCATCAATATTCATATCGGTACTAACTTTATTCTAGACAAAACTCAGTTAATAGCACATAAAAAAGCGTGGAATTGTCTTGTTGTCCGTTCCACGTACCAAGGCTCTTGCATTGCCTAATCCAGATGAACAGACAACGTCAGAGCCCACGCCGATATGAATATAGTCTTACCGTTAAAAGACCTATATAAACAAAAATTATGCCCGAAAAGGTACAATTCGTGCTTATAAGGTCTCCACGGGGTTGATATAATCACACCCGGGACATCTACCGTTGCTAAGTTCAAGACTGGATTTTGAATTTGCAAGATTCGGTACGTCTTAAACAGAGCGTTAGTAAACGCCTTAAATATGTAACGGACTATTATTATCCCACCCATGACCCGCTTCATGCAATTTGCTCTTGGCTCGGCGTAGGCGTTTCATTTGTGGTCTTAGAAGAATACATCTTCAATGGCGACATCTGAAACTTTCATAGTCCTAATGCAAATATCGAAAGAATATTCCAAAATACATAAAGAAAGGGAAAGAAAATGGCGATAGTAGCCAAATTTCAAGCATTTTTTAAGATTTAAAACTTCTAAATTTCAAATAAAGGTTCAAAAAGGGATAAAAAAGGAAAAAGAAAAACGAGGGCACTGAAAAAGGTATCCTCTTAAGATTTAATCCCAATCTTTAAAAAGA